>SDBT01011077.1_pt1 | contig 14529 bp, 12 predicted proteins | sample 2277101 | NCBI WGS metagenome assembly SDBT01 (sample SAMN10404973, study PRJNA504765) | marine sediment metagenome | isolation source: marine sediment core GS10_PC15, 103 cmbsf | place: Arctic Ocean: Southern Knipovich Ridge | collected 2010
GTTGTTCCTGTTTCATATTGAAATATACTCCCATATCCCTCCGGTGTCAACATTTGTTTACACCCCTAGAAGGGTGTTTCTTCCTCGTCCGTATCGCCCGGTAAATCGGGCTGCTCGGGCTGCAAATCATCAGCACTTATGCGAGCCCTGAGCCACCGGATCGCGGCGGGTGTTTTTCGATACCGACCGCTCTCACGGGACAGGAATCCAGCGGTGGTCAAAGTGGTCATAGCTCGACGCATCGCGTCCCGGTCGTCGATCCCGAGGATCTGTTGGAGCGCGGTCTGGGAGAGCAACTCGCTCTCCATCAACTGAGTGGCCGCGGTCCCGCTCGTCACGATGGTCTGGACTCCGGTGATGTTCCTCAGAGTGTTCTCACGATGACGTGCCCCAGCCCACTCGGCGAAGGCGAGGGATGGCTTGGCGAATAGTTCTTCAAGGAACTCGAATGCGAACTCGACGTGCTCGGGCTTCACGATGACCGGTTGCCCGGTGTCGTCTGTCGAGAAGAACATCGCCGCGACCGAGGTGGCGATGCGGGCGAGCTTGATCCGTTGCTCATTCGGCTCGACTAAGGGGATCTCGGCGCAATGCCGATACTTCTCTCCCTGGACGGTGGCGAAATGCAGGGTCCGCTCGACGGCTTCCTGAGTGTAGTCAACATCTGTCGCCGTCCTCGACCATGCCCACATCACCCGCTGATGGCAGACACCGGAATCGAAAACCTGTAAGGTGTCGCTCTCTCGCTCGGCATTGATGCGGGAAAGAGGAACGTCGGTAGTTACCGCCGTACAGAATAGATCGAAGCGGGCCACATCCTCCGGGGCTCCTATCAATTCCTTGACGGCCACCACGCCCTGGGAGAAGCTCGACAGAGACACGTCACCCCGAGGGTTCGCTATCCAGATCATACGTGTCCTGGCGTTCGTTTTCTCGGTATGGATTTTCACGATCTCGGCGATGCCAGATGATCGCATCGAAGACAGCTTCGCAATCTGTTCCGGGGGCAGACTTCCGGCCTCGTCGATGATTAGCAACCGCCGATCATTGAGTGGGACCTTACCCCATTGGAGTGTCCACGTCGTGCCGATCTGGGTGAGCCCGCCAACGAGGCCCGCCAGCGAAGTATGTTCCCCAGACGACAATTCGCCCGCCCGGTAAATCTCCTTCATCCTCTCGACGATGGTCGACTTCCCGGTGCGGCTGTCTCCGATCACGAGGGCCTCGCACCACCCGCGTCTGAGTCGCTCACCCTGGAAATCGAATTGCAGGATCGAATGGTACACGATGTCGACGGCGGTCATTATGTCGCGCCGGTCGAAGATCATCGTGACGTTTTCGAGATCCTCATATAGCTCGTTGAGCTTCGCCTTCAAGCCCTCGACGCCTTCCAAATCGGGCTGGAAAATCTTGAGCCGGTTGACCACATCTTCTGTCAGAGTGAACGCATCGAGATTGGACCGGGACGGCACCGCCTCGCGGATCAAATGGGTGACCATCTGCGAATCCGGTTTCGCAATAGTGATCCCCGTCATCACGTATCCGCGGTTGGCGATCAAGCCGTGCCCCTGGTAGTACGCCGCTCGGGTGACGTACGGAGCTTCCTCGTCGCTCTCGGCGACCTCCGGTATCAACTGTATTTCCTCGACGTTGATCGAGGACAGGTGATTGAATCGGACGTAGGTGCACCGGCTCGGAATCCTGAGAATGGTCTTGAGGTTCTTAATCTGAGTCGGTGTCGATACGGCGAGCAATTCCAGGGCGCTCGGCTTCGTTTCAAGTTGAAGGTCGTAATGCATCTGACCAGCGCAATTTGCTACTGGGCATCTTTGGCACATCCTGACCCCTGGCATATTGCAGACAGCTTCGACCACCGAGGGGATGATGTACGGGGCTGTCGTCTTGCCGCTCACGACCACCGGCATCGTGACCACCGCGTGATCGTAGTCGGCCAAGGACGCTTGGCTCAAGTGCACGGTGACCGGATCACGATTCACCGGCTGCGGCTCCACGATGTCGGTGGGCTGGAAATCCGCGGTGTCTCGAACGAGGCTATAGAAATCGTCGATACCGTGACCGTGGGCCACGAGGTAATCGGTGAGGTCGGCCCCGGCGATCTCAGGGAGCGGGATCGTGACGACTCGCATCTTCTCGGTCCTGCCGTGGAGTTTCCCGGCAACCATCGCAGCACCGGCCCGACCCGCGACATCGGCGTCATATACGATCACCACGTTGAGCCCCGTAAATAGGACGCTCCACGGGTCGCGCCATGTCCCGGCCCCTCCTGTGCACGTCACAGCGTCGAGGCCCCGTGAGCGGGCAAGCAGACAGTCCATTTCGCCCTCGACCAGATAGATCACATCGCCCTGCTCGGCATTGAATAGGGCACTCATGGGCCACAACCGAGCCGTGCCATACCCGGTCCGCCAGGAGATCATCTTGTGCTGGTTCCTCTGGCCTGGATCGTAGCGTCGGATGTTGACGAAGCGGCCACCCTCGTTGATCGGGATGTAGTACCTCTGCCCATCGTGGCCGATCTGGTATTCGACGATGATCTCGCGGGTCAGGCCCCGCTCGGTCAGGAGGAAGTCGAGCTTGTCTGGGGTCGCCATCAGCCGCTCGTGAGTCGACGTGATGACCTCAATAGGAATGTCGACCGGGCCTTCGGGCTCTGCTACCTCAGACTCATGGGGTGACCAGTCGATCCCAACTCGGCGGGCGAGTTCCTCGACGCACTCGACGAAGTTGACCGACCGGACCCTCTTGTAGAAGGTGATGAAATCGCCGGACGCGTTGCACGACATGCAACGGAATCCACCATGTCGGATATTGACGCCCATCGACGGGCGGCTCTCCTCATGGAAAAGACATAGGGTTTCTTTCCACTCACCAGCGCCTCTCATCGGGCCGCAGAATTCCGTGAAGATTGAGGCGTAGTCGATTCGTTCTCGTATTTCGACTAGAACTTGGTCCGCTGATTGGCGGGGCATCTATCCTGCCGTCGTGAGAAGTTGAATGGGATTGGGGTCGGGGGAGCGGTCGTGCCTCCCCCGCCCCGGCCCTGGGGGGCCTCAAGCTAGAACGGCGTATCTTCTCCGTCGTCTTCCTTCTCGCCGTCTTCGTGTTCCCATTCAGCTTCCGGCACGATTGCCCGCGCCGCGGTTGCCGAAGCGTACTTCTGCATCTTCTCTCTGACGACTCCAAACTGTTCATCGTTGAGTTGGTCGCCCATCGTGAACACCGCTTGAGCCCACTTCATCGTTCCTTTCTCAACGATCTTCTGGCTCAAGTGAGTGACCACCGCGGGTAGGGGGAACCCTTGGTTTATCAGCGTGGCGCTGTATTGATCGAACGCTCGAAGGGACGTTGGTGACAGTATCAACTCATACGGTAGCTCGGCCCCTTCGATAACCATGTAGACCGAACGCTGGTTGGTGCACGCCTTGCCTCGGCCTTGTTTGCCTAGCATGGCGGCGCTCCCCCAGTCATTGTAGGGGCACCCCTCACAGGAGATCGACTCGGTGCCTTCTGCCGTGGCTCCACCTATTCCAGCGTGGGCGAATCCGGGGCGGGGTCGCCCAACGTGCCCATCGCCGGACGAACAAGCTGGACCGGTCGGTGTCCCCTCGGGAACCTCGTCTCCATAGGCCCTATCCCACATCGTGTTCCTGCTGTGGCTCGACAGAACCACCGCATCAAAATCTCGCTCGGTCCGTTGGGTGTCTTGGAACTCGTAGAGTCCGGCACCGGCTGGCATCACGGCGACCCGAGGAATCTCAACGAAGGTGAGTTGCTCGCTCTGCTCCTGTAGCAGAGCCTTTCGTACATCGTCGCTCAGTGCTGGTAGGTTCTCGGTCATTGCGCGTTGCCTCTCGTGTGACCCGTTACTTTTTCGACCAACATTTGGGGTGGGCCACTCTCCCCTCGGTCGGTCCTGTTTCGGTCTTCCAACTTAGGCCAGAGGACGGTCATCGCAAGTCGCTCACAAAGCGTCTCGAATCTCGACCACAGCCTCGGCCAATGCCATCTTCCCGGCGAGCACATTCCTCACCGCTTCGTCGATTGTGTCGGCACAAATGAGGTCGACGTAGGTCACCGAATCATGGATCTCGGAGCCGGACCGGTGGCACCGGTCCTCCGACTGGGCTCGGTGTTCGAGGTTGTAGCTCTGAGAATAGTAGACCGCCAACGATGCGGCTTGAAGGTTCAACCCGAGTCCGGCGCTGGCTGGGTTCCCTATCAGAAGCTTCGTCTCACCGCGCTTGAACGCGTTCTCTGACGCCTCGCGCTGGGTCCGGGTCATACCACCCGCTATCACGGATGGCGACAGATCAGCGAAGTTCTCGGTGATCCTCCGAATGTCCTCGCGGTAGTGTGCCCACACGATGGCAGAGGTCGGATTCATCTGGTTCCCGACAGCCTCACGGATGATGGTGTCGAGTGCGTCGAGCTTGGGGTTCGGATGGAAGCGAACGGGATCGACGTTCGGCTCGTCTTGATCCCTCGGCAGGAACCCGGATGTGATCTGAGTCAGACGTAGCATCTGCACCAATATGATCGACGCGCTGGCAGTCCCTTCCTCGTCCTCCATTTCGTCGAGGTCGACGAGCAGTTGATCCCGCATGTCTTGATACGCCGCGGATTGCTCGCCCGTCATCTGGACCGAGTGCACGGTGAACACCTTGGGCGGCAGATCCAGGCAATCCTCTTTCGTGAATCGAAGGCCCCGGATATGGAGCCGAACATTGAACTCGTCGATTGTCCCGTCGCTCGGCTCGGACGTGAATGTGTATGGGTCCTCGTTGAAAAACTCTCGGCGGAACTGGACGAAATTGGCTCCGAACGTGATGCCCAAGTCAACGAAATACCACTGGCTCCAAATGTTCTGTAGACCATTCAGTATCGGGGTGCCCGTCATGTGCAATCGCCACACTCCGTGCTGGGCAATCTGCATCGCGGCCTTCGACACGAGCGCCGTTGGATTCCGAATCCGATGGCCTTCGTCGAGGACGATTCCAATTCGGACTCCACTCTCGATGATGACATTGACGAGGCCACGTTGACCTGGGCTCCCGTCCTCGCGGTCGCGGTGATTGGGGAGGGCCTCGTAATTCGTGATAGCCACCGGCAAGGTTGCGAGGAAGCTCTGCTGGCGCATCGCCTCGGCGGTCAGCTTGATCCACTCCGCTCGGCTCTTGATGGAGCCGCCCAGGATGGTCGCGTCGAGGTCATTCGTCCAATCGTAAATCTCATCGCGCCAGACCCCGGTGACTCCCGCGGGGCAGAAGACGATGAACATATCGACGAGGTCGTTCCTGGCATGGTAGGCCATCGCTTCGACGGCGGCTCGGGTCTTGCCCGTCCCCATATCGGCGATGAAGGACAGCCCGGAAATCTCACAAGCGACTGTCGCCATGATCCTCTGATGGGCGTATGGTACTCGGTACTTCCAGACCCTCACCCCGTCGACCACCTCGGTCTGTTCCTCCGGTGCCCAGGTTGGCGCTGTCGTGCCCGCCCGGTTGTCCAGCCACGGTAGGTCGACCTCGTAGCCCTCGTCGATCCTACGGTGAATATCGAGCACCGCATCCTGAGACTTCCTGGCGGCTCTGGCCCACCGCATCACGCCCTCGGAGCATCGGTTCGCCAACTGCCCTCCGGTGAGGCCCGCCGCCGTCTTGATGGCGCTCAAGGTTTCGAGGGTCAGGCTCACCTCGAAGGAACGGCGCTTCCTATTCTGAGCGCATCCCTTGAGGCGCGGCATGAATCGCATCGCGTCCGGTCCGCTGACGTAGAGCCGACCGTAGGCGGCTTCGACTTTGAATCGCAAAGAGGCACCGCCCCGGCTGACTACTCCGGGGCGGGCTCTTGCTGGCAAACTCAATCTCCTATTTGCCATCGGGTTAAAGTGCATCCTCGTCATCGTAGTCTTCGGACGCGTCGACCACCGGGGCACCCGGCTCCATCACGTCCCTCAACGCCTCGGTCATATCGACCGCTTCGTCGTCGATGTAGTGGAGGACATCTTCCTCGCCCTCGCCGCTGTTGCTCGTGACGATCACGAACCGGCGACCATCCGGGGCACGGTGCAACGGGTACTCAACCCCGACCGTGATCCCCTCGACGGCATCCATGTCCTCGGTGAACAGCATCCGTCCCGCGTCACCGCGCTGGACTTCGACCACCGGCTCGAAGTTGTCCGGGTTGTACTCGTGGTCCTCGGTGGTCGGGGTGACCACTTCCATGTGGGCGATCATCCGACCGCTCACGAACTGACGGGTCCTCGTCAAGCAGGGCTCGCCGCTCACTGGGTGCGTCGTGTCGACCACCCTCCACACCGGAAACGCCTTGCGGTTTCCGAGCACGTCGGCGGACAGCTTCCGAATCCCTTGGAGTCGCTCAAACGAACTCACGACCTCGGTTCCGTCTGTCATCTTGGCTCTCACGTATAACATCTGACTTCTCCTGTTGCTCGGTTCTCCATTGGGCCGGGACCACCGAGCGGGGTCCTCGTCCTCGTCCCGCAACTCGCGGGACCGCACATTGGGACCGGCAGGAATCGAACCTGCCGTGCGGGGGAGCAGACCGCCCGCTTCAACCAGCATCCCAACTTTCATTATCTGTTTCTCCGAGTGCCGCGGCTGAACTTCCGCTGGCGTTCCGGTATCCACTGCATCAGCGAATCGAAAACCTCACGAGTCGCCGAGTTGACTCCGTTGTCGGTTGCCATCGGTCCCATCCCCAAAGCCCCGAGGACGTAGCTCGGACCGAATCCTGACGGGCGACTCAGAGCCCGGACCCGAACCGGCAATCTGCCGGTCGTTCCCATCGTGCAAGTCTTGACCCGTCCAACCAAGCTCAGAAGCAGCCTCACCCACTCGCGGATCTTGGTGTAGTTGATGGTGCTGCTATGGACTCGGAACTCGACTCGTCCGTTGGTCGACCACATATCCATCCGAATCGTTCTGAATTTTCCGAGGCTCCTGCACGCCGACTCAAACTGGGTGCGAGTCGTCGCCCTGAGAGCCGTGAACGCTGCGTAGCTTTCGGCTTGATCGACTCGGTGGGCATCACGCCACGTCGCGGCCCGCATCGGCTGACAGTAGGTATTGCGGGCTCGGCCATCGGGCACCATCGAAAAGAAGAAGGGCTCGTAGCGGACCCACAATCCAAGGAGCTTCTGGACTTCCTTCCAGTTGAAATCCGAAACGTCGACGTGGACATGGAGCCCGCAGTTGCTCGAAATCTTCGGGGCAAGGTCGCGCATCAGAGTGTCGCAGCCTCGGCGAAGCTCGGCGCACTCGCCGTCTTCGTCCAACTCCAAGGCCGGGCTGGAAACTTCCCATCCCGTCCCGCCACCGGCCCCGGCTGTCCCGTCATACATGACCTCCCACTTGGCTCCGCGGCTGGTGCTGGTGTATCGCTGCCCGGTGCCGGTGACGCCGTACTCACACGCTTCACTAAGGAGGGTGTTGATGTGCTCACCGGAAATGTGGTGACCGTCTCGGTTGGACTTGTTGAACTCCATTTCCACTCCGAATTTTCTGCCGTGCCACAAAAGTTGGGGGTGTTGGTTCGGCATCTTGTCTGCTCCATCTGTTTCGGGTTGTTCCTGTTCCTACTACCAATATAGGGCCGAATGCCCCTGGGTGTCAACAACTGTTTACAGCCTCACTTGAGGACGCATTTCGGATGGATGGTTCCACCGTCTGGAAGCCGTAACATTTTCTCTCCGGGCTCCCCGCATTCGCTGCACATTTCACCGTCACCGTCCTTGGTGAGTCCGCCCATGTTGTCGATCACGTCGTACAAGAACGCGATCTCGGCTTCGGCCCCTTCGAGCCGCCCATCCATTTCTTGGATCTTCATATCCACGTCATCCATAAACTGCTTGAGGGAACCGTCGCGCTGGTCGCGCTTCACTCCGAGGGGCTTCCCGAACTCAAGCTGCTTGCCCGAGCCCGTGCCGAAGTCCCGAGTGTCCTGCACCGGGTGACTCCATCGGGTGTCGGTGCTCCACCTCACTCCATCTTTCGCCTTCGTGGCGAGGTGCTTCGAGGGCCTGTTCAATTTCACTTTCGTCCTCACCCCGTTCGCCTTCGAGTTGAATTTCTCGGGGTCGAACCTGTAGATCGTGTCGGCCTTCAAGGGCCACGATTTGAATTTCAGTCTGGCTTCCTTGAGCACTTCCTTTAGATCCTTTTCCTCGCTCGCCCAAAAGAGGGTCTTGAGGCTCGCCACGTAGGCGACAGCCATCGGTCGCTCGGCGGTCCGCGTCAAATGGAGCATACTTCCCTTGACCCATGCGAGCGCCCACCATCCGTCGAGGGCCATGAGCGCATCTGCCGGGTCTTCCATCTTGTCGATCAGCCAAATCGCGGCCTGGGAGTCGGTGAGCCAATCGTCTTGCTTGTTCGCCTTGCTGAGTTCCTTCCAGTTCTTGATCTGGCCGTTATGGCATCCGACCGTCGAGTCTATTAGGTACGGGTGTGCCGCCTCGTCATCGCCTTTGTTGTTGAGGGTGGCGTACCGAGTGTGGCTCATGACGTACCGAACGTCCTTCGGGATTTTCTTCTCGACCTGGGTGTCGTAGACTCCGCTCTCCATCGCGGCGTCCATCGACATTGCCCATTTCCGAATGAACGATTCGCCAGTCCCGAGGACGGCAAATCCGGTGGCGTGCTTCCCTCGGGCCTGAGCCCGGATGGTCAATTTGCGATTGATGTTGACCGCTCGCTTGAGGCCCTCCCCTTCCGGGTGCCTAGCGAATCCCGCGTGTCCACACATTGGTCTGCTCCTATTGGTCTGTTTCGGTCGTACCTGTTCCTACTACAAATATACATCCAAGCGCCCTGGGTGTCAACGTATGTTTACACCGGCTCAGTCATGGCATGGATTAACTCCGCGACATGGTTCAATCGGAAGATCAGATCCTCCACATGGGTCGGGTCGTCCGTCGCGGACGGCTCGGGGATTGCCTGGATCAGCCGATTGCAGATCCGCAACGCAATCTCGAATCCGACGCCTTGCTCTACCTCGTCCGGCAGAAGCGGGATCTGAGTGTCCGGTTCATCGCCGATGCCGAAGTGGTTCCTGAGCCATGTCGCACTCGGACGGAACGCGGGCTCACGAGCCAGTCGATCTGCGATCTCGTTCTGCTCTGTCGTCGACCGGAGCGCGAGTATCAGAGCCGGGGCCAGAGCCAACCGGCCCGACTCGACCATCACCCTCAGCGACACTCGCAGATTCCGCAGCTTGAGCCGATTGTGGATCATGCGACGGGACAGCCCGAGCCGCTCCGCGAGCCCGTCCGCGGAGACACGGGTGTCGGTCATCAGCCGTTCGATGGCCCTCAACTCGTTGATGATATTCTGCGAGCGAACCATGTTCGCCGTCAGAGTTATCATCGCGTTGGTCGCCCGCTCATTCCCATGCGGGAAGATCATCGCCGGGATCGTCTCCAAGTCCATGTCACGAGCGATCCGTATTCGCCTCACCCCGTCGATCACGTTGTAATTCACATCGAGGGCGACGGGCACCATGACCCCGTTCGTTTCGATGGAGGTCACGAGCGACGGGGGCAGACTCACCCGCTCCGGGGTTCGCCCTATCCGAATGTCAGCGAGGGCGACGTGATCTAGGATCGGCCTCTCGTCTTCCACCAACGAGGGGAACATGTCCAACTGCTGAAAGGTCCGGTGCGGATCGACCCGCGTTCCTCTAGGCATCCGAATCTACCTCCTCTCTCCAATGAAATTCCTGGCGCTCCCACGACTCGACCAAGGTTCCCCGGTGCCTCTGATGGTCCGGTTGCGCGGACACGTAGATCCACGCCTGGACCCACATCCCGCACCGGAGCCTCACGTCGACCCAATCGCGGGTGTAGTGGTATGGGAAACCTTCGAGGCCGTCGAGGCGGGCCATCGTGTGTTCCTCGACCGCGTAGACTTCACCGCGTGCCGTCATGTTCGAGCACGGGATCGCGTATGGGAATCCGCCGCCCGGTGTGAGCCCGTATCCCTGGACCGTCGCTTCCTCGACGAAGACCGAATCTTCGAGCAGGTAGTGATTCCCCTGGCCCCGCTTCAAGGTGCCGTAGGTAAACACGTATATAGTAGACTCGTCTTCGAGCCACTGAGTCAGGGATCGGAAGTAGTCTGAGTGGTTCCCCTCATGTGATGTGGCCTCGGGCAACGTGCCGGTAATGGCCGCGGCCTGGGCGTATGCCCGATTGTTGGCGTCGGCTCGCTCCTGAGTGCTGTCGCCATTTCGGGCATCGTCGAGCTTCCTGAGAAGCTCGGCCAACTGTCGTAATCTGTCCCGGTTCATTATGCCTCCCCGTTTGCGATGCGGACCAACTGACCCGCGTACTTCATCACGGCCTTCCGTCCCGCCGCCATCTGCTTCGGGGTGAAGAACCCCCTCTCCTCGGCCTGTTCGGCGAGGGAGGTCAGGAACTCAGCATCGAACGCATTGAAGCCGATGCCGTTGTCATCAAGTGTCTGACGGCACAGGATCTCGGTGCTGGTCTGTCGTTCGTAGAGGACCCAAATCGCACGCATCACGGCGCGGTCGTTTGTCCTCAAAAGTTCTCGGATGATCTCGATTGTCGGCATCTGTCTGCTCCGCTGTTTCGGATGTGTTCCTGTTGCTACTACTAATATAGAGCCCAGCACCCCCATTGTCAACAACTGTTTACAACCGTCTGGAAGTGTTGTACCTTTGAAGTAGGAGGAAAAAAACGATGGCTAAAATCACAGCAGAACGGCTCTCACGAGTCGCCGATTTTGTGTTCGGTGGAGTCATAAGCGGAAGCCACCTTGCGAGGGTCGTGGGCGTGCCCCGATCCACGTTGCACATATACATGAGGAAGCGCGGGCTCACGGTGCCCGTCGCCCGGAGGTTGGCCGCGGCCCTCGACCGGGAAGCAACGAAGATGCGCGAAGCTGCCCGCGAGCTTCGAGACGAGATCAACGATGCTGCGTAAAGCGACCGGACGGCTGCGGTGCTGGATCGGTGACCACGATCTGACGAGCAAAGCGGAGCAAGAGATAGAACCCGACCGGGATAGGATGCGTGCCGATCCGGTCGGGTATTTCTTTGAGTTCTCGAAAGCCTACTGCCGCCGCCCCGGCTGCGATTTCACCTATCCTCACCGGGGCTGAGAACGGGGGTCACTACACCCCACGGACACCCGCCGAGGCCCGTTAGACGGCAACTGGTGGCCCCGATTTTCGACCTATCGAGCAAATTCCCACGTTATGATGCCAGCCAGGAAAGCGATGCCCGCTTGCATGAATGAGATCCGGCGAACCTCGACGGGCGGTGGAGGGTCGACGAACACATCCCCGAGGTTGAGCGAAGCCCGCTCGTGAGTCGACCGAGCGGTGACGAGGGTCCTGCCGTCACCCGTCAGGCTCACGACGAGTTCACCGGGCACCGTCACATCATATGCCAGCATATGTTCGGCCCGCGGAAGCGTGAAGGTCCACGATCCCTCTAGGAGCCCATCGTCGATGTCGCCCCCGAAGGCCACGGTCGCCGAGTCGGTTTCCAGGCCACGGGCTTCGGCCTCGGCTGCACTCAACTGGGTGCCGAGTGATATGATGTTGCCGCGGGCGGTCGCATTGACTTCGGCCAGGAGCCCAACTCTCACATTCGCCTCACCCAGTTCCTCAGCAAGTCTCTGACGCGCCTCGTCGCCTTGCGCCAGTAGACCTTGAAGATCGTCTTCCTGAGTAGCGATCCGAACCTCCCAAACCGAGTCAGCTTGGAGCCTCGCAATAGCTGCGTCAGCCGCGATGGAATCTGCACGGACTCGGTTCCTTTCGGCCAACTCCTGAGCGTTGCCCACCCGGATCGTCTGGACGAACGCGACCGCGATGGCGATGACGAACAGGAGGCCGTAGAATTTGTCGCTCATTCAAGAATCTCCTCCACATCGAAGCGTGCCCGGTCGGACCGGAATGTCCCTGTCGGTAAGGTGACCTCTCCCTCCAATGACCACCTTCCAGCAACATCAAGATCACCGCCAAGGGAAGTGTATTGAACCTGACCATCTTCCCCATTCGTGACGAAATCGGCGGTCCGCACATCCACCGTGAGGTCTGGATTCGGCTTCTGGAAAATGAGTTCCTTGATGGTCGCCGTCGAGATGTCCTTCACGATGAACGTGTCTGGATTGTCCGGGTCCGGCTCGAAGAACGTCGCCGTGAAGATGACCCCGATGTCGTTCTTCCGAACCGTCTTGCTCGCTGCCAGTGTGCTCATAATTTCAAGTCCTCGTCGATGGCTGTGTTGATAATGAGATCCGCGGCCACCCTAGCGAGCCCCAGGTCTTCGTCGACGGCCTCGTCGACAACTAATACCAGGGCGGCGAGGCTGGCGATAGCCAACTCGAATGCCGCGGGCGTTTCGTTCACGGTGAGGTCGAAGGCCAATACGATCTGACCGACGAACTCCCCGAAGACTTCCCAGTTGGCGACGACCGTTTGAAGCACCTCGGCCAGCGCCTCGTGATTCCCCACGGTGGTCTGAATCGCCTCGGCGAGCGACTCGTAATTCGGGATCGTCAGCCCCGCGACGAATCCACTCGTCGCCTCGTAATTCCCGGTGACGGTTTGCAGGACTTCGGCCAGCGCCTCGTAGTTGGCGACGACGTTCTGGGCGATGGCGACGACGCCCGTCTCAGCCTCCCAGTTGGCGGTGACGGTTTGCAGCACTTCCTGCATCGCCTCCCAGTTGGCGATGACCGTCTTTTGGACTTCTGCCAGCGACTCGTGATTGGCGATGACGGACGCTACGAGGTCCGCCCCGGCCTCGTGATTTGCCAGGACGGTCGCCACGATCTGACCCGCGGCCTCATGGAATCCGGTGATGGTTTGAACGATGCCGCCAGCAGCCTCGTGGAAGTTGACGGTGGTCGCTTCGACCTCGGTCAAATTCTCCCAGTTGCCGACGAACGTCTGGATGGCAACAGCCTCCGATTCCCAGTTGGCGAGGACCGACTGGATCAGTAAGCCGAAGGACTCGTAGTTGAGGGTGGCGGTCTGGCTCACCGCGATAACCTCAGCCCCGGACTCCCAGTTGGCGATGACATCGGCGACAATGGACGCGAGCGACTCGTACTGATCGACCACCGATTGATCCACCTCGGCGAGCGACTCCCAGTTGGCAACGAACGTCTGGATCACCACGCCCGCCGCTTCCCAGTTGGCAGCGACGTTCTGGGCGACCAAGCCCTCGGCTTCATGGTTCCCGATGACGGTCTGTAGGACCGCGGCCAGGGCCTCGTAATTCGGAGTCGTGGTTTGGATCGCCTGGGCCAGCGATTCGTGATTGCCGACGAACGTCTGCACCGCTTGAGCCGCAGACTCCCAATTCGCCAGAGCCGTTTGAAGGACGGTGCCCTCGGCCTCGTGATTCGCAAGGACGGTTTGAACCGCCGCCGCGAGCGCCTCGTGGTTCGCCTCTGTTGTGGCCTCGACCCCGGCTAGGGCCTCGTGATTGGCGATCACATCCTTCACGACTTGAGCCGACGACTCCCAGTTCATCAGAGCCGTTTGTAGAACGATGCCCTCGGCCTCGTGGTTGGCGATGACGGTCTGTGTCACAGCCGCGAGCGATTCCCAATTCGCTGTGACACTCGCCGCGGCCTCAGCGAGCGATTCGTGATTCGCGTCCACCGTGGCCTGGACTTCGGCGAGGGCTTCGTAGACGGCCAGGAGGGTCGCCACGATCTGCCCTGCGGCCTCCCAGTTTGCCGTCACACTGGCCTCGACCACACCCGCGGCCTCGTGGTTCGCCTCGACCTCCGCGACGACAGAGGCGAGAGATTCCCAGTTCGCCAGAACCGTCTGCGCCGCCTCGGCCAGCGACTCGTAATTGGCGAGGACGGTGGCCTCGACACCGGCCAGGGCTTCGTAGTTTGCGACGACCGCCTGACTCACCGCGACCACGCCCTCACCCGATTCCCAGTTGGCGACAACGGTCTGCAATACTTCGGCGAGGGCCTCCCAATTTGCGACGACCGTCTGACTCACAGCGACCACAGCTTCGCCCGATTCCCAATTTGCGACGACGGTCTGCAATACTTCGGCGAGGGCCTCGTAGTTCTCGACCGCCGTCTGATCGACCCCGGCCAAGGCTTCGTAATTACCGATGACGGTTTGCAGGACTTCGAGCAACGATTCCCAGTTAGCGAGGACCGTCTGAATCACCTCGGTCTGAGCTTCGTGATTCTCATCACGGGTATTCGAGATCGGAGTTGTGGCCTGTCGTATTAAGACGAGCGCCCGTTCGTGGATCGTCCGCGTGTCCGTGACATTACTGCGCCAGAATACTTCGATGTCACCGCCGACCGGAGGCGGACCCGCTTGCACCGGTTTGAGGGATGTCGCCACCGTCGCCCATTCCTCGGTGACCGTCCCGCCCCAACTCATCGTCACGCTTCCGGCCCCGGCTTTCTCCGAGCCCATCAGCCCATCGCTGTCCCCGTTGCACGCGAGATCGAACCGCTCAGTCTGACCC
>SDBT01011078.1_pt1 | contig 14526 bp, 11 predicted proteins | sample 2277101 | NCBI WGS metagenome assembly SDBT01 (sample SAMN10404973, study PRJNA504765) | marine sediment metagenome | isolation source: marine sediment core GS10_PC15, 103 cmbsf | place: Arctic Ocean: Southern Knipovich Ridge | collected 2010
GAAAGAAAACAACGGCGGACAAGGGCGGGATTGAATATGTTTCGTCCCGTTCCACCGAATAATTCCTTGCCGCTGAACACGCCAAATGCAACACCCAGCCCAACCATCCAAAGAGGCAGGTTGGGCGGAAGAATCAACGGCCATAATATTCCCGTGACGAAGAAACCTTCGTTAATGCCTTCCTTGCGCACCATCGCAAAAATAACCTCTACCGTAAGCCCCGCGGCATAGGAGACGATGATCATGGCTAAAAACCGCAGCCCGAAAAAGTAAAAAGCCGCCAGTACACATGGAACCACAGAGATGATGACCATAGACATAACTCGCTTCAAATCAAGCGGATCACGAATGTGAGGGGCCTCTATCGTCCTTGTCGCTGGTGCAAAGAAGACATGCTCCAGAGCCTCGAATACAGGATTAAGAATCCGCAGCTTACCGCCTTCCTCAAAAGTAGGGCGAGCTGCATCAATAATCTTCAACAACCACTTCACTCGGCTTTCTCCTCTGATTTTCTGCGTGCTTCTTCCTGTTTGCGTGCCTCTTCCTGACGCAGTTGTTCCTGGAGTATTTCTTCCTTTTCCTTCTCGATAAGTACCTTGGCGTCGATTAGCTGTTTTCTCAGGTCTATCTTCGACGGGCAGACATAGGAGCACAATCCGCACTCCACACAAAGATCAACTCGGGCTTGCTCAGCCTCTTCAATCAGGTCCGCATACAGGTATTTGTGAATTAAGTAGGGCATGATACCCGCAGGACACACTTCTTCACAAAAGTTGCAGGAAATACATGGTCGTAATTCTCCTCGTAAGCCTGTAGCTAATTTCTCCTCGAACTTCTTTCTCAGGGAACTTAAGAAACAATTGGCGTAACAATGCCGATCCCATCCCGGCCTGATGAATCCGAGGAATTCTCTTTCCTCAAGTTCTTGAAGGACCGTTATTCCCCTGCATTCCGTATCTATCCCTAATGTTTCTGCCGCAAATATCTTACCTGTAAGTATGCCGCCGTTAATTACTCTCGCAGCCGGCTCAAATACATATTTGTCTTTTATCTTCTGTATCGGATATCCCGTCACAACCTTTATGTGCGTCGGCATGTTGACGCCCATTCCACCTATCGATACGATTTTGACCGAACATGGCTTTGTCAGTGTCAGGGCGCGGTCCGCCGCCAGGATTCCCTCTGTGCGAACCGCCCAGACAGGACCTCCGCCCGGTTTGAGGTCCAATCTCCGGGCAAGAATTTCGAAATGATCGTAGGGATACTTGAGTGGAATCTCCAGCATCTTCACTAATGCATACCCACGTATCTGGTTTCGAATTAGATTCGCAAATTCAGATGAAATATTAGGCATTACGAGATAAATAGGCTGATATTCCAGCAGAGACTGCAAATGTTCCAAACCCCTTGTGAAATTCAAAAGTCTCTTGTGGAGCTGCACATCTCCTCTGGTATGAAACGGTTCGAGGCTCAAAGTAGAGACAATAACTGCTTGCGGCGTGCCGAGCGGGTCGGGTAACGCTCCCGTAAAAGCATCGTAGAAGAATTGCCAGGCACCAAGGGACAAGAGCTTATACCGCTTAATACCTGCCGCGCCCATTTGCTGTTCTACGTGCTGCATTTCCTTTGCAGCAATATCGGCGTGTTCCTCAAGCTGAGCAGTGTCTTCAAGTACTATATGGCCCTCAACGGCCTTTAATTGTACAGTACCAGTCCGCGGTGCCAGCAGGGGGACTGCATAGTTATCGGGATCAGTTGCCAGAACATCGCCGCCAGTGACTTTCTGACCATTTTTAACACGAATGTCAGTGAAAGTGAATCGTTCGCTGCGCAAAGGCAGGTAGAGAGTCTTAGCTTCCGGCATTGCCTTTACTGTGCTCGCTGGTTTTCCCTTAAGTAGTATATTATAACCACCTCTGAATCTCACTTTGTCGGTTCCCTTAAAAGCCGTTTATCAAACCTCATTTACTTAGCCCTCGGCACTGTTCTCTCTATTTTTCTGAATCACTGTCATATTGTCTTAAAAAATCGGCAATCTACAGGAGACTACCTGCCATGGATAAAAATACTAATTGTAACGATATGTGACGTTTTAATCAATCTATTCTTGGTATATATATATTCTAATCCCTTACATCCATCTACTTTATATAGGATGAAACTATCTGTAACTCTTAAGACGACACATTACTTATAAAAATTTAATTTTACTTTAGTTAGTGGCTAAATTCAACCCTCGAATTAAGCCATGAGCCTTATTTGTTGACTAACAAAGACACCAAATTCCCATTTATGAAAATTTGTCAGGGCAGCGAGGTTGCCGTTAAACATCACTTTGAAGCATTCAGAAAAAATGTCAATGGAATGTTGTGGATATCATACTCTGTGTAATTGTTCCAAGTATTCAGGATTATTTGGGAACACGAAAACGGGCGTCGAGTTTAAAAAGCCGTTTCATGGGCAAATTAAGGACCTTCGACCGTTCAAGAGATAAAGACTTACGAATTTGCTCAAGAATGTTCTCTATTCTGTTATTATCGATTGCGATTAACGTAAACCAGATGTTGAAAACATCGTTACGTAGATAACTGTGGGTCACTTCATAAAACCGGCCTATTATTTCAGCAGCACGGTTCACCAACTCGGGGGCAACACTCACAGCAGCCAATGTGCTGCGAAAGCCAAGTTTATTGGAATCGAAACTGGCCCCCATGCGGCGAATAAGTCCTTTATCGAGCATCGTTTGAATCCTGTTCCAAATCTCCTCTTTAGAAATCTTCAGTCTCCCGGCGATAACTTCATAAGGTCTCTCGCTCAGAGGAAAATCATATTGAAGCTCTTGTAGTATTTGGCTGTCGATTTTGTCCATAACATTCTTTCTGTCGCATGACAAATGCTATCGCCCTGACTCTTCTGGTCAATTACATGTTTTCACTTGATCTTTGTCTGATATATGATTATAAGTGAAAAGTATAATGGAAAGCGGCAGAAAAGTAAAGGAAAAGCTCTACGGAGGTCATTCATACCTCTTTACGGAAATAGCTTGCAAGACGAATAATCTCATATGTGAGAATGGCAAAAAAAACTCAACTTTTTTCTATAATGTTTCCAATTCAGGATAAAAATGTCAAAAGGAAAAGTCTATCTCGTCGGTTCAGGGCCTGGTGATTTCGAGTTGATAACATTGAAAGGTTATAAGCTTCTTCGTCAGGCAGATGTCATTCTTCATGATCATCTTATTCCGCTCGAATTACTCCAACTTGCCAGGGCGGATGCCGAAATAATATCAGTTGGCAAATTCGCCAGCCAACATACGATGTCTCAGGACCGGATAAATGCGCTTTTGGTAGAAAAGACCGGAGATAATACAATTGTTGTTCGGCTCAAGGGTGGCGATCCTTTTGTCTGTGGCCGGGGCGGTGAGGAAGTCGAAGCATGTGCCGAGGCGGGAGTAGATTTTGAAGTTGTACCTGGTATCACCAGCGCGCTGGCCGCTCCTTCTTATGCCGGAATTCCGCCGACACATCGAGACTTTACCTCAAATGTTGCTATAGTAACCGGGCAACGAAAAAAAGGGAAAGAAATTGAGATACCCAATGCGGGCACGATTGTCTTTCTTATGGGTGTAGCTAACATTCCAAAGATTATCGAATCGTTGCTAAAGGCAGGTTGGCCCCCACAAACAAAGATCGCCGCTGTTGAAAACGGCACCCGTTATAATCAAAGAGTTATTACGGGAATGCTGGAAAACTTTATTCAGATCATTGAAGAAGCAGATTTACATACTCCTGCTATTTTCATTGTTGGTAAGGTAGTTGAGCTTCAGGAAAAGTTGAATTGGTTCGACAAAAAGCCGAAAGTGCTTGTCCTCGGCACACACCCGGAAAAATATGCACACCTCGGCACCATAGTTCATCGGCCGATAGTAAAATGTGTGGGTCTGGAGGATTACTCACACTTTGATGAAATACTAAAACGGCTGGAAACATTTGATTGGTTGATATTTACAAGCTCCCACAGTGTGAGGTTCTTTTTTGAGCGTCTGCGGCTTGCGAGTTTTGATGCCAGATCGCTGGCCTCTGCGAGGATTGCTGCCATTGGCAAGACGACTGCCGGAGAGCTTGCTGGTTTTGGTATTTTGGCTGACCTGGTCCCGGATAATGAGTCGAGTGCGGGCCTCCTCGAAAAATTCGCAAGCCTGGACATGAAAGGCAAACGAGTGCTTCTGCCTCGGGCCAAAGTTGCCTCTCGTGAATTGCCCGAGGGGCTTGCAGCGATGGGCGCAGAGGTAGCAGAAGTTCCTGCATATATGACTGTTGAAGTTGAGCCTGCGGATGTCGACTTCGAACATATCGATAAAATACTCTTTACAAGCGGTTCTTCCGTGCGAGCATTCGTGACGAAATTCGGCAAAGTGCCGCCTCGCGTCGAAGCCTATTGCCTTGGCCTGTCAACACAAGCGGAAGCAAAAAAACATAGCATTAGTGCTGAAATTTTGCCGCAGCCAGTTCATTGACCGGATCAGAAGAATTGCAGGTAGTTGTCAGGACGAAAGAGTTGCAGTCATCATTGAGTCAATAACGGCACATGTGGCTTGGCTATAAACTATATTGTCCAATCCCTCCTCAGAGCAGGTGTGTGAAAACTAATCAGGCATCTGGAAAATCTCTCCGCTGCGTTCCAATTCCGCCTGTTTTTCCTCATCCAGGCCGATTTCACTATCTGTTAAATAACACCCTGGGTCAGGAGCCCATGCGTCACCAAAATGTAAATCTGCCCGGACCCGCAAACTCCCGCCGCAACCGTCAAAAAACTTACAGAGTCTGCATCTTCCCTTGATATACTGCCGGCGTTCTTTCAAACCTTTCATAAGTGGTTCGCTCGTATCGGTCCAAATCTGACTAAAAGGTCTTTGACGTACATCGCCAAGGTCATAATGCCACCAGAACTGGTCCGGATGCACCTTCCCATGAAAATCAATACAGCCTATCCCAACCCCGCTGCTATACATGCCGCCGCCATTCCATGTCAGCAGCTTCCAGACCTCGTCTGCACGTGCGGGGTCCTCCTGCTTTAATTTCAGATAAAGATATATGCCGTCTACATGGTTATCGACCGTCAATATATCAGTAGTTTTGCCTGCTTGTTTATACTGTCTCGTCTTGGCCATTATTGTATCAACGGCTTCTCTGCTTTGGGCGTGTGTGAGATCCTCGCTTGCCATGCTCCCTCCTCTGCCGCTTGGGACAAAATGATAAAAGCAGGCCCTCTCAATATTCTGCTCCTCGAAAAAGCCGAACAAACTCTCTAAATCCTGAACATTCTTCTTGGTCAGAGTCAATCTAAGGCCGATCCTTATACCGGCATCCTGGCAGTTCTTTATGCCCTGCACAGCCCTGTCAAATGCACCGTCAACGCCTCTGAACTTGTCGTTGATTTCGCCTATGCCGTCAAGACTGATACCTACATATGAAACCCCATGCTGCTTTATTTTTTTCGCCATCTCAGATGTTATGAGGGTTCCATTTGTTGAAATTACTGTCCGTACGCCTTGTTCGACTGCGTAGCTGATCAATTCAAACAAATCGGGACGCGTAAGAGGCTCGCCGCCGGAAAATAAAACCGATGGAACGCCGAACTGCACAAGATCATCCAATACGGTTTTGGCCTCATCAGTCGATAGCTCGTCGTCGGCTTTTAATACTCCGCTGTCGTTATAACAATGCACGCACTTGAGATTACACGACCTGGTGATGTTCCATACGACGATAGGGCGTCTCTCGGATGCTTTCTTTGGGACGATTTCACCTTCGCGTTCGCCCGAGCCCTTGGCCCCATAGCGAAGCCAGTCGCCCGGTGTAACCTGGTCACAATATAATTTGCTGATATTTATCATAGAACAACCTGTAAAAAATCCTAATTTAGATTAACGAGTTACTTCGGGCGGCACATAAGCGCAAAAAGGCTCTTCAGCCATATAATTACCCGTGCCGGCGTATGCCCTGCCCCGACACCCGCCGCATACTTGTTTGTACCCACAGACGCCACATTTACCTTCGAGTTCGCTGCTGTCACGCATCCGTGCAAGATCTTCGCTGCCATACCATATATCTGAAAGCTTCTCCTCAAGCACATTGCCGCATTTGACGGGCAGATAACCACATGGAAATACATCGCCCTGATGCCCGACAAATAAAACTCCGAGGCCAGCGAGGCATCCTTTCGATGATCCTCTGTGTCCGCTCCTGCCCGGAACATCACCTCGGCCATGGCCTGCTTCCACACGAGACTTGTACAAGCCCTCCTGCCTGATGACCCGCTCGTAATGAGGGCCGCAGGTCACTTTCATTTGTAATTCACCTCGACCATCCAGTTCGCAGATATCAAGCATTTTCTGCTCGTACTGTTCGGGTGAGAGCATATCGGTTTCCGCCAGAGACTGCCCGCAGCCGACGGGAACAAGCATAAATATGTGCACTGCTACTGCACCGAGTGATTTGGCAAGGTCGTAAACATCTTCTAATTGCCCGGCATTATGTTTCGTCAGGGTAATATTTATCTGGAAAGGCACCTTTTGATCACGAAGATATCCGATGCCTTCAATCGCTCTTTCAAACGACCCTTCAAGCTGACGCAGCTTGTTATGAACCTCAGACGTCGCTCCATCAAGGCTCACCGATACTCTTGCGATCCCACTGTCACGTATCTGCTCAGCCACGGCTGTATCTATCAGTGTCCCATTTGTCGCAAGGGCGGGAGTAATCTCCAATGAATGAGCCTGCTTCACTAATTCAAACAGATCCTCGCGACAGAGCGGCTCGCCACCCGAAAAAACAAGTACAGGCATCATTGGCTGACCTCGCCCCAGTTCAGCCAATTGTTCAATTAGGGCCTTCGCTTGTGCTGTTGTAATATCTCTATGGGCTTGTTCATCAGATTCTATACGACGGCAGTGTGCACAGGTTAAATTGCACCGTATCGTGCTCTCCCAAAATAAAAGCCTCAGAATCTGCTTTGACTTTGAAGGATCTTTCACTGCTTTACATTCTCCTTACCACCCGATTCGGACATTATCTCTTCGGCCTGCCTGACAATGCTGTCTACCAGCTTTGCAGCCTCAGTAGCTCCGTTTTCCTTGGCCACGAGATTCACGTTTTTTATCACGCAATGCAGCAGCTTATTGACAACACGGTTGACCATGTCCTCCATAACTTCTCTGCAGGATGCTTCCTCCCTGGTTCCGACGAAGAACCGTTCCATCTCATTCTCACCAATCTGCTTGAATTGCTTTTTCATCTGTCCAATCAGAGGCCCTATATCCTTTGAACTGAACCATTCGGTGAAGTCCGTAACATTTTCAAGAACGATCTCCATGCCCTTGGCCATATCCCGCTCACGGGCTTTACGATTTTGCTCGACAACTGCCGCCAAATCGTCGACGCTGTAAAGATAAAGCCCCTCTAATTCGTTTACCGCAGGCTCGAAATTCCGCGGCACGGCGATATCGATAATCAGCAGTGTCCCTTCTTTGCGGCTGGCTATTATCTTCTTGAAAGAGTCCTTGCTGAACAGGTAATCCTGTACCGAAGCGGAGGCTATCGCTATATTTGCGTCAATCAACTGCTCGTTGAGTTGCTCCCATTTCTGTGCCTTAATACCGTATTGTTCGGCCACCTTCAGGCCGCGATCATAAGAACGGTTAACGACCGTTATGTTCCGGGCTCCGGCCTGGAGCAGGTGCTGAACGAGCAACTGGCCGGTTTCGCCGGCGCCAATGACAACTACTTTCGCCGACGAGATATCTGCAAAGAGCTGCTTGGCCAATTCAACCGCAACGCCGGCAACGCTTACCCGCCCGTTGGATATTGAAGTTGTTGTATATACCTTCTTACTGGTGGCAAAGGCACAATGGAACAGCCGATTCAGAGTTTTGCCCGCGGTTTTTGCGGCACAGGCAAGCTTGTAGCTATCTTTGACCTGCCCGATTATCTGCGCCTCGCCCACCACAAGGCTGTCCAGGCTCGATGCGACTGTCAGCAGGTGCCTAACCGCATCTTCATCTTCGTGCGTGTAGAGGAATTGGCGGAATTTATCCAACTCAATGTTGTGGAACTCTGAGAGGAACTCGGCAAGTTTAGCCGTATCGGCTCCCTGGCAGTGTTTACCGGCGCAATACAACTCGACACGATTGCAAGTCGATATAAGTACGAACTCAGCCTGTCCGAACCTCTTCTTCAGTTCGCAAAGCGCCCTGCTCGTCTCGGCGGTATCGAAGGCCAGCTTCTCACGAATCTCCACCGGAGCAGTTTTGTGGTTGAGTCCTAATACTACAATATTCATCTTTTGCTCTTATTTTGCCTGCTCGGAAGCCTCTACATCGCTACCGGTAAAGTCATGCCCCGTACTGCAGAACACTGAAGTGCCCACTACTGCAAACAGAATCAAGGCAAAAGCGACAAGCGTTACATGGGCAATCGTTTTTTTCTTTAATTTAACTGTTTTCCATAGCACCATGATCGTTCCTAAAAGCAGCCAGACAATGGTGATAAGGATAATTTTAGAATCTGTGAGCCAATCAATAGCTGTCATATTGAGTGAGGCTGAGGTCGCCGCCAGACCGATACCGCTTGCCAGGCCAAATGTCATCAGAACAAAGCATGACTTAAGGCCTAACAGATTCATACGTTCGAGTTTCTCAATGTTAGGTACCTTGCCGAGGACAGGCAGAAGATTCTTTTGCTTGAGCTTTCGCTCGGCAAAGAGATATAGCACTGCGCTTGCAGTAGCGAGCATTGCCGATGCTCCACCAAGAATCATTGCAATAGCATGGGCAATCGCCCAGGGAGTAGAGGCCGCGGCGTGGGCTTGCGAAGCAGGTTCGGCAACAATCCCAGCCATTAAAACAAGCAATAGCATCACCCAAATCATTACTGAAGCAAACCACACTCTATGTATGGCTATACTTAAAAAGAGGAATGTCAGGCCAAATACAATACTAAGGACAATCATAGACTCGAACAGTCCTGTCAGCGGTACAGCCTTTATCGCTATGGCCCTGAATATAAGAATCACCGCTTCGAGTGTTATGGCCAGTGAAACAAGGGCTAAAAGAGATCGCCTGAGTTTCTCGCTCTGCCTCAGCAACTGAAGAACGCCAACAACTGCTGCTGCGAAACATATAACAACAACAAGAATAAATACGGCCATCTCAGGCAAAGGCAGCTCAAACATGCTTATTCTTCTTCCTCTATATTCTCGGCACTCAATCCGGTAACGTATGTCGGAGGAACCTTCTTGAGTTCCTTTTGAGTTACCAGTATGCGATAATCAGATACTCCACAAGCCTGGCTCATACGCTCGACGGTCTGCTCTACCTCCTGAATATCGGCTCCATGGACCATCGTATATAGGTTAAATGGCCAGTTTTCTGCTATTTTCCGCTCGTATGCGTGGGTGACCTCCTTAAATCCTGCCAATTTTGTGCCGACCTGCTCAATACGCTCGGGCTCGACTCGCCAGGCAACCATCGCTCCCCCAGATAAACCGACCTTAAAATGATCTACTATCGATCCTATACGACGGAGCTTGCCTTCGCGTTTCCAATCCTCGAGAATTGCTAACAGCCGTTTTGTGTCGATACCCACCAGGTCGGCCATGTCCTTATATGGCGTTTCACTTCTTGGGAATCCCCCCTGAAGTACGGCTAATATTCTTCTTTCAATATCAGATATCTGATTTTTCATCCTCTTTTTTCGTCAATTAACTGGCAACGGATTAGGATTAAAAGGGTCGTTTGCAGCTATCAATATTTCCCACCAATAGGAAGCAATAAACATTAAATCTTATTTTAGTAAGTTCTACTTATAATTGCAAGGAAAGTTCTGTTACTCGATTGCCAATCTGGGAATTTGTAGAAAAAACATTATTTTTACCAGTAGACACCAATACGGCCCATAAAATCCTCGTGAAATCCCCTGGAACACCCGGAAGCTTCCAAAACTATGACATTTTTGCTCTCAATCAATGTATATCCTATATTTTAATAGGGTGCTTACGAATAACCAACACGGATTCAGTACGCACAAATATTTTATTCAATTATTGGTATTATTGGGTGGAGGGTTAGAAAATGGTGGGAGCAGCTTCCCCTTTGACAAATCGAAAAAGCACAAACCGTATTTTTGCCATATTTTGCATTTCGATTGTACTTTCCTTAGGTATTGTTAGCGCATCGGCAGCACCGGCGCAAAAGGCTTATTCTTCCAGCTCGCTGCGATCAATGGCAAGAATTTACATGGCTTGCGGTAATTACGAAAAGGCCCAGCCTCTTTTGGAGAGGGCACTTAATCTCGCAAAAAAGACGAACACTTCTGATTCCGAAATGTGCGCCTGTATAGTTGACCTGGCGTATCTTTACAAGAACCAGGGCAGATTGGCTAAAGCCGAGACAATGTGCCTGCTGGGTCTGGAGATGCAGCAAAAGGTGAATGGTCAAAACCATCCCTATGTGGCGTACACCTTGAGAATTCTGAGCGAAATTTATGGGAAGCAGGCCCGGTACCACGAGGCTGTAGGTAGCCTTCAGCAGGCATTAACTATCATGCGGGGATTTACCCTTGAGGACGATCAGGAGCTTGCGCCGTTTAAGGTAGATATGGCTCGCCTGCTTGCCGCACAGGGTGACTATGAAAAAGCTGAGTCTTATTTTAAGAATGCAATAGCTTCGATCGAAAAAAACTATGGAGCAGACCACCTTTATACGGCCAAGGTTTGCACCAGTATGGCATCACTATACACACAGCAGGGACGGTATGCAGAAGCTGAAGAATTAATTTCCAAAGCACTGCCGATACAGGAAAGAGTCTATGGTCCGAATCATCATCTGCTCATACCTGTCTGGCTGGTAAAATCAAGGATATACGAGGCTGAAGGGGACTTGCTTAATGCAAAAGTGTTCCTCGAAAAATCTCTGGGCGCGGTTGAAAATCAGGCTGACTCCGGGTACCTGGTTGATTGTGATGTTTTGAATCGGTTCGGGGAATTCTATCTCTTAAGCAAAAAATACAGCAAGGCCGAGGATGTTCTGCAAAGAGCGTTGGAAGTTTTGAAAAGCTCGCAAGGCACTAATAATGATCGAACAGCCATAGCTCTTAACAACCTTGCAAAGGTTTATATAAATCAGGGTAAATACTCCAAAGCACAAAATCTATGCGACAGGTCGTTGGGCATACTCGAGAATATTTTTGATGAATATCACCCGAGTGTGGCCGATGTGCTGGAAACGCTGGTTCAGCTTCACCGCAAGGCAGGAAACATGACGGAGGTAGTAAAACTGGAGCAGCGCGCCGAAGAAATCCGTGTGCATAAGCGGGTTGCTTTTGCACCTATTGCAAAAGCTATATAGTAATAATATTATTAGCATTAAAAAAGAAGTTGCTGTCAGAGGCGGGTATATTGGCCTCTGACGGCAACTTAAATCTTTACAATTAATAATTGTATCAGCCTGCCTGTTATCCCCTAATCTTAGTAGACGCACAATCTCTCCTAAATTTCTTGAGAATTCACAGAGAAATCAAATACTTGAGCTTCTTTTATCACACTCAAAATCCCATATCGAACTGCTGGACTTGATTGTATACTTATGATATTGTCCGGATAGCTTAACAATAGCCCAATCGGTGACTTAGTGATTTGAAACAGTCACCTGGCAGAACGAGTTGAATAAGGAGGCTGAAAATGACCGCGAAAAATGTTATCAAAATTACCGGAAACCATAATTTTACCCGCCGGGAATTCCTATCGACAAGTTGTCTGGCCCTGTCCGGTACGGCCCTCGCCCTGAGCACACAGAAGCTGCCGGGCCGCCAGAGCACAACGTCGGATGCGATGCCGAACATCGATCCGGGATACATCGGGCCACAGTTCTTCGATGAACGTGAAGAGCAGGCTTTGCTTGAGGTGTTGGAATCCCGCTCTCCCTTCCGGTATTGGGGCCCGGGTAGACCGACAAAAGTGCTGCGCTTCGAAGAAAAGTTTGCAGAGTTCATGGACACGCGTTTTGCGCTGGGAGTGACATCGGGGACAGCGGCGCTGGATTGTGCCGTGGCCGGCCTCGGTATCGGCCCGGGCGATGAGGTGATCGTCCCGGCGTACACCTGGTGGTCGGACTATACGTGCGTGGTCCACGCCGGAGCACTGCCGGTCTTTGCCGATATCGACCGCACCTTGAATATCGATCCGAAGGACTTCGAGCGAAAAATCACTCCTCGCACCAAGGCTGTTATTGCCGTCCATCTGCTCGGAACGCCATGCAATATGGATCCGATCATGCAAACCGCCCGCGAGCACGGGGTGGCTGTCTTAGAGGATTGCGCGCAGTGCGTTGGCGGCTCTTATCACGGCAAGAAACTCGGATCAATCGGCGACGTTGGCATTTACAGTTTTCAGGTCAACAAGATGATTACATCGGGTGAGGGCGGCGCCGTGGTCACGAGCGATCCGCTCATTTACGAACGTGCGGCCCGCTTCCACGATATGGGCACAATACGCGGGCTCTTTCTGGACCGATCGGGCCCAAGCCGGGTGGAAACCTTCGCCGGGGAAAATTTCAGGATGAACGAGTTCACCGGAGCCGTGCTCGGCGCCCAGTTGTCAAAGCTCGATTCCATGCTGGCCCAGCTTCGCGGTAATGCCGGGGCCATCTATAGCGGTATTGGAAAGCTCGCCGGCATTCGCCTGCGACACCGCCCCGATCCGGAAGGAGACATCGGGTACGCCGTCTATTTCGAGATGCAGGACAAGGTGGCCCGTGATCGCTGTATTGGTGAGCTAAGGCGGCGAAAGGTCCCGGCGTCCACGCTTACCGGCTCGGTTCTGCTGCCCATCGCGGAATCCGTGATTAACAAGCGGGCGCGCCATCCGGATTGGCCTTCGTTTAACAGCACGGAAGGCAGAAAGATCAAGTACGGCCCCGATAGCTGTCGGCAAACGCTTGGGATTTTCGACCGCTTCATCCAGATCCGTATCGGCGCGAAATACACCGAGCGAATCAATAACTACATAATTGATAACATCCGCCAGGTCTATAAAGCTATAATGTAACCTTTTTCAGGAGACCAAAAATAGTTTTGTAGCACCGTAAGGCGTCCCTTTCGGGAGAGCCTGGCAATGTCAAAGAGAATTGCGGTTTTTGGACTGGTTTTTTATCTCTGTATGAACTTGGTTGTCTCGGCGTCTAAGCCCGATTTTTTTGACCGAATATAGTCCTATAATGTATTCGGTTGGCCGCGATCTTTTTCTATATTCCTCTGAGAAAGATATTCATCACTGCAAACTCAGAACTAAACACCAACAATAGTGTTACATGTGACATGCGAGATGGCACTATTAGGTAGAGCTACATATAAAAATGGGTTGTAAAGGGCAGGTCGGGAGTGATTGTGATAGGTAGTTTGAAAATGATTTTGCAATTACATAAAAAGCAGCGTTGGCATCTCTTGATAGACATAGACACACAAAAGGATTTTTTACTCCCCACTGGCCATGCATGTGTCAGGAACCAGGCGGAGGTCTTGGCCAACATTCGCAGAGTGATGGCCTGGGCCAGGCGTGAGAATATCCCTGTCATCTCGACCGCCGAGGTTTACCCAAACAATAACGGTTGCAGCGAGATGGGCTACTGCCTCGACGGAACCGACGGGCTAAAAAAGGTGCCGTGCACATTGCTGAGCGATCGAGTGAGTTTCCCGGCGGACAATAAGAATGCTTTGCCGGCGGATGTGCTGCTGGCTTACAGGCAGGTCATTTTGCACAAACGCTGCATCGATCCTTTCGATGAGCCTCGAATAGAGAGGTTGCTTAGCGAAGTGCAGGCTGATGAGTTTATTTTAATTGGTGCCGGCACGGAAGACGCCGTCAGGGCGACTGCTATGGGGCTGCTGCATCGAGGCAAGAAAGTTAGAATTATTGTCGATGCTCTGGGTTCGCATAACAGTAAAGAAGCTAAGTTGGCTATACGCAAGATGCAGGCAAAAGGAGCGATATTGGTTATGGCCAAAGACGTTGCCGGGGTCTCGCACCTGAGGCCTGTAGCTACCTTCGACAGCAAGAAGTATCGCAGGAGAAGAAAACGAAGCCGTATGTGATCGGTTAGTTCTCCCTCGGCTCACCAACCTTCGGCAATGATTTCAATTCCGCAAAGCAGGGGACCGGCTTGCCCCGACGCCGGAGTTAGCGTGATCCTTAAATCATCTTTTACGTTGATTCCTTTGAATTCTTTTACTACGGGCCGATATACTCCTCCGGCTTCCTTGACAATATCGAATGCTTCAAGGACCTGCCGGTCCTGAATGGAGACATTGAAAAGACGCCGGCCGATTTCATTTTCCTCGGTCTCAGCAAAGAACAGCCTCACCGTATATGGTCGGGGCTGCTCGAATGCACCCTTGATCTGCTCTTCGGACCATGTGGGAATCTTTTCGATGTGCTTATCGAAGGCATCAACGCAGGATAGCTTCCAGCCCGAGG
>SDBT01011079.1_pt1 | contig 14526 bp, 11 predicted proteins | sample 2277101 | NCBI WGS metagenome assembly SDBT01 (sample SAMN10404973, study PRJNA504765) | marine sediment metagenome | isolation source: marine sediment core GS10_PC15, 103 cmbsf | place: Arctic Ocean: Southern Knipovich Ridge | collected 2010
TCCTATCGATAGCTCTGTTTTTACTCCAAATCGCTCGTAAGCTTTCTTAAAATGAACGTATTTTTCGGTAGCGAGAGCTTTGTAAGGAACTAAATAAATAGATTTGCCGAATTTTTGGAACACGTTGTTCACGGCGCTTATTTCTCCTATGAGCGTTTTACCGCTCCCCGAGGGCGCGCAGACTAGAAACGATTTTCGGAAAAACAATCCTTTTTGGATCGCTTCTTTCTGAATCTGCCGGAGCTTAAAGATTTTTTGCTCGAACAACACTCGAAGGACGCGCTCATCCTGGATGAATTGAAATATTTCTTCTTCCGAACCCTCTTCGCCTTGCGAATCTTTAGAGTTAGTGTAATTAATAAGAGACATGGTATGCGATTTATTTATTTTTTATTACAATAGTCGAATTGTTATAATAAATTTTTTTTTAAGCAAATTAACTCACTGGGTTACCCATTTTCCAATTATGCGCGTGTTTTAAGGAATAACTTTCGTAATAATAAATTTTTTTTTAAGCAAATTAACTCACTGGGTTACCCATTTTCCAATTATGCGCGTGTTTTAAGGAATAACTTACGAAGATTAAAAAGTAAAAAAAATGAATAAATTTTATCCCTTTAATAGTAAAGCACATTCATTACAATAATAATTTTTAAATATTTGGATATTAAAAAGATATATAAAAAAAATTTAGAGTGAATATTTTCAAAAAAGAAAACATAAGAAATTCAGTTTAACTAATAAGTCAAGAAAAATGTGCAATAATGGCTTAAGATGACTTCTGATTTAGATAAAAAAAATATTAATTTTCAATTAAATTTTCATTTAGAATTTGTAGATGATATTTCGGGTAAATATAATCCAACTATCAAAGAGTTCACATCAACACTGACCTATCTTAACCATATAATAGGAAAAACCATCAAAGAGGTATCAGAATCCGATATTTATGAATGGCTAAAGGAAGATAATCACAATTTTGATGACGTAGCATTAAAAAAAATATCATCTGATTTGAAAAATCAATTTAAAAAAGCAAAGGATACCACTAGAATTAAGTACATTGAATCTTTATCTTCATTCGTAATTTTTCTAGAAATAATTGATGTAGCTCTTTCTTTTATATCATCTGGGTTAGATCTCCGTGAATTTTGGAAAAATTTTAAAAGAAAAGTTCATCGAACAACAGAAGATTTATTAAACACAGATATTACTGGTAATTATCAATTAGATTCTACTCTTGCAAGGAGATTAAATATCAATTTATTTTTTTCTTCTCAAGACGAGATACAGTTAAAAGTGGGCTATTCTTGGATAAATCACGGTATTTTTACCTTGCCTAAATCAGAATGTAATTTCTTTCCAGCTCCAAATAGTAAAATTTATATTTTAAATAATAAGTCAAGTAAAGTAGATTACATCGAGGGAAGAATCAAAGTTTATGAATCTAGAAACTTAATTTTCAATCGTTTAGAAAAAAAGAAATTAGAAAAAATAATACCTGATTTAAGAAAGGGAGAGAATATAACAATACATAAACTTAGTGAAAATGTGTTTCAATTTAGAAAATAAAAAATAAATATCAATTTCAAGTATTTACTAATTAAGTATATCAAATTAGATGTTTCGCATTTAAATTAGATTTTTAAAAAATAAGAAATAATAATTCAAATAACAACGAATCATTCTAAGAGAGAATGAAAGAGTTAAGTGTTATTTTAGTAAGATAGATACTAGAGAAAGGTTTAGTAAAGAATTAAGGAGAGATTGGAGGAGACTTGGGTATGGACTATAAAGATTTAATTAAAAATTGGCACAATAAGGCTTCTGATGAGGATTATTTTTCTAAATTTGTATTTGAGTATTTAGCTTTCATAGCGTATTTGAAAACTCAACTTTATAAAACTGTTGTTAAAGATAGACCTGCTATACAAAAACTAAAGCAAGAGCTAAAAATCAAAAAGGTATATTTAAACAAAATTCAAACTAAGTCTTCATTAAAAGAAGATTGGAATAAAATAAAAAATGAATTGGATAGTAAGAGACATAGAAATCTATCAATAGACCCTAATAATTATAAAGAATTTAAATGGTATAATTGCTCTCACAACGAATTAAATAAACAATCCGAAGACGAAAAAGGAAAATCAAAAGGTGTGATTCATTCTATTAATGATTGGGAAAACATGGTGGAATTCTGGTATAGCATAAGAAATAATCTCTTTCATGGAGCAAAGGATCCAGAAATAAAGCGAGACCAATTCTTAGTAGAATATGGCTATAAAACTCTAAAAGAATTGATAGAAATTCTTCTCAATTTAAATCTTAGGTAATTTTTATAACATTGAGCATACTGATTCATATCTGTTTCAATTTTTTCCAGCTTCTCTTTCAGGAGATTGTCAATTGTAAGGCTCTCATTGTATGCTTGTTCAATTTGATAACGTTCCATTGGAGTTGAAATGAAATTGCTTCGATAATAGAATCTCTTCTTTTTCTTAACATAATATAAAATGGGATATTTTTTCGGAATATAAATTAAAAAAACTTGTCCAGTATTGCCATTAACATTGACATCAACAGGGAGAATTCTTACATTTAATGCAGGATCGATTCCAGACTGAGCAACTTGATCTAATCTTTCTTTAATTCCAGTTCCCGTTATAGGAATAATTTGTTTTGGTTTATGTTTATCTTCTTCAATTCCGTAAATTATATACCCACCATCTGAATTTGCAAAAGCTGAGAGATCCTTTGCGATTTCTCCTGAGTTAGAACCAATTTCTCTTTTATACTCTAAATGGAGATCTTCTTCGATTCTATCTTGGATTAATTTCTCAAAAAATGCTTGATCAATAGAATTATTACTAAGTTTATTTGGAGGTATGATCATTTTAACTACAATTAAAATAAATAATTAGCCTTTTATTTTTATTGATATCTTGCGTAAAAATTACCTTGGAAAAAGGGGATTGATTTCTTTTGTTTTATTCCATAATATTCCAATAGTATTATTAGGTGTTCTCCAATCTAAAACTACTAAATATTCCATTCCCTTTTCTGTATCTGGATTTTTCTTCCATCCATCCCAATTTTCAGGATCCATTTTCTTCAAAAAACTTATTAAATTGGATAGCCTCTCCTTATTCTCCCAATTATCTCCAAAAAATGCTTTATCCTTCTTTTTAATAATAGTATCATATTTTATTGAACCAATATTAAAAATAGAATTTTCGGAGATATATTCTAAAGCTTCTTTAGAGATAATTCCAGACACTAGACAAAATTCAATATTTTTTTTATCTTTTATGGGATATTTAATAGTTCTTGCTTCAATATCTTTTCTATAATATTTTATGAATTGCCTACCTGATCCTATAACATCATCTAAAAAAAGAACGTAATACTTCTTATCATCCTTGATCTTTGAAAGAAATTTGAAAAGTTGTGGTGTCTTCATAATTTCGGTTTTAAAATTTCGAGAAATGCTTCTTTCGGAAATATAACTCCACAAATTTTGGCTTTTATTCCATGTTTCTGACATAACGGCAAAGATAATCATATCACCGTCATCAAATGGGAGATTTTCTATAATTTTCTTTAGTTTTCTATACATCGTTTCTTTAGTGTAATAATAATTTGGAACGCGAGAGAGAATTTTAACTAAAAAATCATGTCTTAAGATTGGATCAGGTATTTTAAGGAGAAAATTTCTGATTCTAGCAGGAGTAATTTGTTCTGCTTGATATGTTATAATTTTTTTACATATATCCTCTATAATATTATTTTCTAGTCTTTCTTTATCTTTATCATTAATAATGGTCTTGAGTTCAAGAATTTCGGTTTTTAATTTTTTGACTTCCTCTTTGAGCTGAGAGACTTGTGAGTCTTCCAGAATGTCTTTCGAAGAACCAGATTTACAGATATTAACAGCATTATCTTCAAGTTGTTCAAGGATTTCTGGTTGAATAACGAACTTCTGTGTTTTTAACAGTTCATTCAAGTTTTTTAAAATACCAAGAATTCTTGAAAATTGTTCTCTGAAGATTTGTTTGAATCCCAATAAATTGGATTTTTCAAATAATGAATTGTATATTCTAAGAATTTTGGAATAAAATATGATTGAGTTTTCATAGTCTTTTTGTCTATTGTACAAATCAGCTAAAAGTTCATGGTTACGTAGATTCAATTCAAAATTGACGTTGTTCGTACTCATTTCGATCGATTTATAAATGTAAGAGATTGAATCATCCAAGTTCCCTTCATCTCTACAAATCAATGCTAAACCATTATAAACTAATGCTATAAATTCTGTATCTCTTTTTTTAATATAATAGGCAAGAGCTAATTTAAAATTGTTTTTTGCTTCTGAATAATCATGTAAATTTTCAAAGATATAACCTAAATTCAAATGAGCATGGTAAATAGTATCTTGATAATTTATTTGTTTTGATATTTCAATAGCTTTCTTGAGATAATAAATCGCTTTTTGATAGTTACTGGTTTCTTGAAAAATTAGACCGACATTAATATAAGTCTTTGCTAAAGTAGGGGATTTTATGAAATTCGTATTCTCTAAAACAAATTCCATATTATTCAAGTCAATATTAATACCTCCTCCTCTCAATTTCATTAACATCTCTGTAAGAGCGATGAATGGAGTTAATGAAAGATCCAACTCGTTATATCTAAGGAATATATCTCTCGACGTTATAAAAGCTATAGCCGCGTTATCAAAATCTCCTACATTCCGTAATTGTTCTCCAAGATTCAAATAACTAATTGCAGCACGGAGCGGTTTATTTTTTGCTAAATACTTTTCAATAGATATTTGATAATTTGTTATTGATTTTTTAATATCCTCTGTATTTGAAAAGTACCTACCATAACTATGGAAAATCTCAGGGGGAATCTCTATTCCGTTTTCTTTGGATTCAGATTCATATTCTATGAGCAATAACTTAACCTTATCATAATCTTTTAATGTTAAATAAAGATCTATCAAAAGGTTTATAGTATCTAATTTTTTGAGAATGATATGTTCGTTAGCAAAATACTCATAACATTCTTTTAATAATTTTTCTGCTTCTTTCTCCCTTTTTTGGAATAGAAGGGATTTAGCGCTTGATAGTTTCTCTTGATATTCATAGGTTTTATTGAACCGAGACATCTTTAATAATCCAATAGGTTTTTATTTGTCATTAAAATTGTCTTCTGACTTTAAATTGTCCTTATAATTTATATTTAGATATCTTTTTATTAGTCCGATTTTGCTTTTTTTAAATCATCCAAATATTGATCGAAAGCACTCTTTCCATCTATTTTAATATTTATCACTATTATGTTAACCATAACATAAAAGGTGTTCAAAAATCGAAAAAGTTTTTCGAAGTCAAATAAAAATTCAGTGATCGTTAATTTTAAATTTCTACCTAGTATCATATGCCGGTTTTCCCATTTTTCGTCATACATAAATTCAATACCCGCATGGAAGGTCTTATTCCTATAAACCCTGAACCTATCGATGTTAGGATAATTTTGCTTCATGTTAAAATCCTTAAATAAAGGTCCAAGCATTTTATGTTTCAGTTTATTTAATGATACTTCTTGTTTCTCCTCTATTTTCCAAAAGTAATTTAGAAAAATAAATATATATTTAAATTTTGACTCAACTAATAAGGAGAATTTCAGCACCCAATCCTTGAAATATAGCTTGAATTTATTTGAATCTAATTTTTGAATTTTTGCGATAATTTTATCTGGAAATGTACTAATGTCGCTGAACTTAACATTCTCAATTTCTTTTTCAAGGTTCATTAATTCATCATGTATGATCATGATGGACTCGGCTTCCTGACTATAATCAGACGAGTCTCCTTGAGTCGAAAGTATCCACATAGCAGCTTTCTTAAAGTGGTCAGGATAAGAATTTGACAAATCTTTTAGAAGGGGATTAAGTTTCTCATAAATATTCTTTTCAAGCATCGGTGTTAAATAAAAAACTGATTCTAGGTTTTCTTTGGTTGTCTCTATAAAATTATAAAAAAATTCCAGAATTTCAGATGTCCCCAGATTTCCAAACATTTCAAAAATTTTTTTTGATAGCTCCTGAATTGATAATTCCTTAGATATATCTATTTTTTCAATCTCCTGTTTGAAATGTTGACTAGTTTTCTCGTCCATGGATTGATTTATCTGTTTCAAATGTGGATTTATAAAATCCCCATCATAGTAAGTTAAACCTTGAGGACCTTTCTGAAAGAATTCATCTATAAATTTTAAAATTTCAAAAATTTTGTTCATGAGATTAAAGGATTTGTGCTTAAAAATTGATTTATTGATATATTTATAGAAATCAGAATATAAAAAACTAGGTAGTATGGTGTTAATAAAAGAAGAATAGAAGTTTTTTTTATATTTATAAAATTTTAACCAAATCCAAAAAATCGAAAATTACATCTTAAAGATTTCAATTTTTATAGATGATTTTAAAGAAAATCTATTACTAAATTATGGTTTTAAAGTCTAAATACAAATTCTTTAAAAATTTATAAAGATTATTTTTCGATTCTATTTTTTTTCATTGAAACTCAAATTAACTTCTCATTAATAACAGAAATTAAAAAAAGTAAATACTCTAATTATTTAAAAATAGTAATTTAATATATAGTCTTAGATTTTAAATGTAGATATTATAATGAAAGAGGGTGAAATAACAATTAGTGATTTCAAAAAAATATCTCTATTAATTTCCAAATTAGAAAAGATTTTTTTAGTACCTCTAATTCTTGGATTAATTTATTCTCTAATTCAAGTTGTGGGATTAATTGTCACATCGAGTTATAATTTAACGTTTTATGTCACTCTAATTTTTCTCATTATTTTTGCATTATTATCTATTCATTCATTTAAAAAAAAAGGAATTAAAAATACTTTTTCAGATCTTCAGAATATGTATTTTTATATAGTAGAATCAAAAAATAAAAACCTAAATGATATGAGGGATCAATTAAAGAAAGAATATGAAAAACAAATAGAAGAAGTTCAAGATCAAAAAGAGGAATATTATATTAAATCCAAGTTATTTGGAATTAAGAATTTTATAGATAAATATTCTTTTTATTTTAATGAAGATGAGATAATTACGTATTTTCAGAAGAATCCTCAGAAAGACTTAGATTTTGAAGAAATATTTAACTATTATAATGAAATTAATGGTATTCCTAAATTAATTTTTAACTTACTATTTATGGAGTTCTTCTCAAAACCAAATCAAGCAATTTGGAATGAAATTAAAAAAAATCGCGATTTTGTCAAGCAAATAATTGATATATTGTTAAAAGCAGAAAAATTAACCCTTAAGTATAAAAAAGTCCCGATTGATGTTTTATGTAATATTTTATTAAACCAAACAACATTTTCCATAAAGTTATTTAATCAAAATATAATTTATCTCTCGAAATTTACAAAAGAGATTAATTTGTTCTTTGCCTTTTTAAAAGAAGAGAAAATTGATTATCAAGAATATAAATTGTGGGAGGAGATTCTAGAATTGAATGATATATTCATTAATAATTCTAATATGGCTCTTTCTTTCTGGAATGCATTTATGCATTGCATTAAATTAGAAGATGAAATGGAATATAAAGAGGAAATCAAGAGAATTATTGTATTTTTTTATATGTTTAAAATGAAATCTGAAGATATGGAAGATTTTATAATTGAAATGAGTAAATCAGAGAATAATTGTAAGATTTTGTATTATATATCACGAAATAAAGGAGATGAATCTTTAGGTCCTTTCATTTTGGAAAATTGGGGTAAGCTCGGAAAATTTATTCACAGTTCGACTGAAAATGTATTTTTTAGTATTTTTTATGAACAAATGAAGAAGGGTAGATTCAGTTTAGATAATAATAAGCTCTTTAAACTTTATGTTGATGATGGTGTTTTTGATTTGAGCTATTTAAATCAGTTATTTTTTAATCCTTTAATTCCTATAGATTTCGAATATGCTATTAATTACTATTTTAAACTTAATACATCTATTACAACCTTATTAAGAAATTTAAAGATTGAAGCTAAACAAAAATTATTTTTATTAACATTTACGAGCGGAAAGGGGACTGGAGGAATTGCAAAAGCTATTAATGATCTGAGTGATAAAGATAATTTCCCTGGAATTGCTAGTAACTATGGTCTATTACAGTATAGTGATAGTGCAAGGATTGGTATTTCAAAAAAAGGTGCAATTAGTTTAGAACAACTAAGGAAAGAAATGTTATCTGATTTAAAAAAAACAATTCCAAATATGGATGTTGCTAAGAAATTACTTGACAATTTTAAAAGTTTTTTAAAAAAATGTTATGTTCCCATTGAGATACTAAATCCTAAATCCAGGGAAAAATTTGAATCGGAATTTAATGACTTTGTTGGTTTAAAAATAGATAAATCGCAAATTATTGAACAATTTATTAAATACAATAAAATTTTAGAAAATCATAGTAGATATGACAAAATAGAAAAAGATTTTAAACTTTATTGGCCAAATCTTATAAATCAAATAAAAAATTATCCTCCAGATTATCAAATTCTTCTACATGAACTTGAAAATGACCCGAAAAAGATAGAGGTTTTTGGAAATTATCAAAAGATCGATCCATTTATTAAAATCAAGGAATTGTATGCTTATAGAACAACAGATAAAGAATCACTGTTAATATCAGCTGAATTTCAAGATGAGTATTCTAAAAGGATATCAATAGAGGAAATCAACCAAAAACTTATTGATAGTCTCCCCTTTTACAGTTTAGTATCTAAAGAGATAAAATCTTTGAGAGCGAATTCTCAATATGAATCAATATTAGATAAAGATTTTCTAATTTCCGTAATTTCGTCTTATTATCCAGAATGTTTTTCGCTTCAGGAATTCTGTTTTACCCTGACCGAAAAAATGGGCTTAAAAAAGACTTATTATGACCCAAAGGAATTTCAAGAGAATATCGAATCAATAATTGAAAATAATATTAAAAATGTTGAAAGAGCGACCTCGATTTTAAAAGATCAACTCACAAATAAAATAAAACTATTCGACGATAACCTGATAAATAAAATTGCAAATTCCTTTCTTAAATCATGTATATGCATTTCTTTAACTATTTTCAAAAGAATACAAGATGCTTACAAAATATTAAATGAAAAACAAATAAAAGATTTAAAAGCAAAAATTCTGACAGAAATTGATTTAGATATTATTAGAGAAAGGAAATTTAATTTAGTATTTCATAGTTTATTAAATTACTATAGAGCGAACAAAATAAGACCTATAGATCCAACTAATGAATCGATATTCCATGACAAGGTATTTGCATATCTGCTTGATATCTATCCTCATGATATTGAGGATGAATCTGATGTAGCTCATGGTATATTAGATCTATTAGTTCATGGGATTCCTGTTGAACTTAAATTTGAAAATAAGGAAAAGGATATTGAAAAAATATATTATGAAAATAAAGATCAATATTATGATTATCTCTATAAGAAAGAAAAAAAAATTGGTTTCTTATATATTTATGAGAATACAAAAAAAGGACCAAAATATCCAAAAAAGGATATTGATGTTTTTAATGAGCAAGGATCTTATTGCATTGTCATGATTTTGAGAGGAAACTTTCCCAAGTCGACTGATCTTAAAAATAATTAACCGAATTAAAAAACTTCTTTTTAAGAACCCTAATTGCGATTATGATAAATTGATAAATGTATTTTTTAACATAAAGAGATGAGTCATTTATTACTTGAATTTTATAATTAGAATTTAATGATTTCCTTTTATATTGTTGATATAGAATATTAAACGTGAATAGAGGAAGCTAATTATTATTGGTTTTTATTAAAGTCTCTCAAGAAGAGACTTTAGCTTAGGGTGTAAAAGTATGACATCAATAAGCATTTTTTTTATTTCTTCCTTTTTTTTAGAATTGCTGGATAATTCTTTAAAATCTCTATAATCATTCTGAATGGAATTATGAAGTTCGTGAGTTCCTCCCTTTATTTCATTCTCATTGAATTCGCTTATATCTTTTCGGTTATATTTTGGAAATTTATATAAATTTCGAATCTTATCGACAATATCTTTTTTCGCTAAAGACGTGTGAATATTTATTCCGATTGATATTTCTTTAGGTTCTTTTGATATAACCTTAATGAAATAATAAATTTTCTTAATTTCTTGCCACTCATCAAGTGAGATATAGCAAGCTTTATTGTCCCAATATATTTTAATCTCTTTTTTTTGATTAATACCAGTCTTTATAATAACTTCTCTGAGTTCCTTTCTAAATCCTTTAACTATCCCTTCCGAAATTATTGCCTCTTTCACTTTTTCTAATACTGACTCTATGTTTTCTTTTATATTCTGTTCTTTAGCATCGATTATTCTTTCAACTTTAAAATCATCATTAACAACAAGTAGTCCGATTTTAAAATATTTTAAAATATCGTTAAAATCTTGAAAAATAGGCTCATCATCTTTTAACTTGCTGTAAAAATACTGATTAAAAAAGATATATACATAATGGCAATAATTTCGATTCGAGATTGCTTGTCCTATTAATTCCCAAAGTTTACTCTTATTTTCTTTAATGAGTTTTCCTTGACATAGATAAATGTTATCATCTTTATCAATACCATATACATCGGGATTCGAACAATAGTTATCAATATGTAATTTCCAACCTTCATCCTCTGGTACTCCCTTATGAGAATCATAACCAAATTTTATGTTTTGGTCCGAACTACTAAATTGCTTTTGAAAATAGGTCTTGATATATTCAAACATTTCTCCTTCAAATTGAATTTTCATAATAACCAGTAAAAAGAATTTTTTTATTTCCTATTATTATTAGAAATAGTTAGGCAAAATATTAAGTTTATAAGTATTTTCTTTTTATTCAAATGTAATCGCTTTCTTGTCAAACATTTTATAAAAATTAAGTTACAGATTACATAACTAATCATTGAAACCGCGTGAAGAAGTACCTCGTGCGCGTTCCTATCTTACTTAATCCTCATGAGGAAATGTCGTCTAAAATCGGGTTGAGGTTGCCAGATTATTAATTTGTTAAGATTTATATACATAAATCATTATTAACAATCATTTCTTATGGATATTTAACTGACATAAATTTCTCAAATCTTATCAAAAATAAATTTATCACACAGAATTCTTATTGAATGAAAAATCAACTCTCTATTATATTATAAGCTCAGAATGCATTTTATTCATTGATAAATCTGAGTTTTTTAACTTTATAAATTTAGTTTTAATTAAAAAAGGGTCTATAAAATTATGGGTGGTCAAGATGCTTTTAGAGGTTATTTTTTACAAGTAATAGTTGGAGTCTTAGAAGCCCTTGATGAAAAAAACATGTGGGAATTTCTTATTTTAGAGCCAGATCTGGAATCAGAAAAAGTAGATATTAGATGGATTTATATATCTCCACCTAAAACCGTGGACGATCAGGTTAAATCTTCAAAAAATCCAATATCTCTTCGTAAGGTAAAACTTTGGGCTGAGGAATTAGAAAAAGCAGAATTTGCTGACGAATATCATCTGGTTCTTTTAGGAAATTTTTCGCAAGAAGTAAGTAAGATGGAAAATTATAATAAAGTGAAACTTATAAAATTCTCAATGGATATTGTAGGATTACATCAGAGAGCTGCACACTTACTAGGAAAATATCTTGAGAGAAACAAATATGGTCTAATGGAAGCTGATTTTAAGGAAAGAATAATCGATGCATTAATTACTAAATTTTCTGAGTTTTCAACTAAAGGAGAACAGATTTCAAGAGATAATTTCGATAAAATGCTAAAAGACTGGATCACAACATTATCATCTCAAAAAATTAGAAAAGCAACCTATGATTCATTTGAAGAACAAGGATTTTACTCGTTTGATAATTGGTCTCATTTCCAAAATATTTCATTTCCAAAGATTTTTGTAAGAGATAATCTGAGAATGAGGATCATTCAAGCCTTACTGGATTATATCAAAAGCGATGAAAATATTACTAAATTTATAAGAATTACAGGTTTACCCGGGATAGGAAAAAGAAGGCTAATTTATGAAATCCTAACTCAGCTAAGTAATAAAAATTATATCTATTACGTTAAATCCGAGACTCTCAAACGCTCAAATCTTATAACCAAAATTGTGTCAAACCAAGAACTTGAATTAATACTAGTTATTGATGAATGTAAAAGAAGTGATTATTTAGAGTATTATGAAATTTTAGCAAATCAAGGATCTAGGCTAATATTAATAACAATTTCGGAAGATCCCGAAGTAGAGTCAATAGATGTGTATAAATATCGTTTAAAGCCACTTTCTATAGATGCGATTAAGAAAATTCTCACTGATGAATTTAAGACAATACCAGAATACATAATAAATAGGTTTGCTGAACATAATATTACTAATCTTTAATATCAAAACATTCTAAAATTATTAATTGATCAAATGGTATTTCATATCGAAAGAATTCTAAGTGCGGAAAAAATAATCGAATTCTCAGAAAAAAATGGTCTTTATGATGTTAAATTATGGATTGACTTAGAAGAAGCTCAAGAGAGTTTAGATTCAGAGAAGTGGGTTGCTTATTTAGCGAAGAATATTAACAATGAAAAGTCTGAATCTATGATAGGTGCAATAATAGGGGGATTTGAAGATGAAGGTCGATTGTGGATAGAATTGTTGACTGTTTCTGAATCTCTCAGAAAAAGAAGTATTGGAAGATCATTAATTAGTAAATTATGTCAATGTGGGAAGATTAAAGGATATCGTGCTTGTTTTGTTGATGTGGATGATGACAATTATAATGGCATTAGATTTTATAGAAAAGTAGGATTCAAAAAGGTAGGAAAAATTAAAAATTATTATTACGATAATCAATCCGCACTTATTTTTATGAAGACTTTATAAAATTAATCCTTAGCTAAATTGGGATTTATAAGTTTGGTTAAATATTGAACTAAAAATCGAGTCTGCTCAAGCAGGGATTTTTTAATAATTTGTTTGTAATCCACGTCTATAAGGTTTTTTCTTACAATTTGTTTGAAAATATTGGATTCAATTAGAATTGCGATTGGAATTTAGGCGTTTAAATGGAAAAGGAATGTATTTCAATTGAAGATGTTATTACCTCAACCCAAGGCTCTACTAACGATTTTTTTATTAATAACAAGTTTCAGATCATTAGTAAAAGCAAAAGTATAGCAAGTAATGGAACTCCCTATTATCATCTTATCCTGAAATTCAAAACGGGACAATTAAAGGCTAATCGCTTTACAAATGGTGATCTCGAATTCGATTCTTTAAGTGCCATATATCTAGAGGGAAATATTATTGATGTTGAAGGAAAATATCAAAATAAATATAGATCCATGAAAATTTTTAATGAGAAACTAATTGAGAGCAATAAAGAAGACATTCCGGATGAAAATTCTTATAAGAATGGAGAACTTTATCACAAAAAAACGCTATCCTTATTACAAGACCAAAACGAGAAAATTGGTGAATTAGTTAAATTAAATAAGCTTAGAACAACAATTAGCATTAAATCGCTTATAAACGACGTGATTAAACCCATTTTTGATAACCCTAGTAACAAAAAGATTAGAAATTTTAAGAAATATTATAAGAACCATATTGATTTTTGGCCTGTAGATAGACAAGATGAAGTTTTAAACGATTATTCCAGAACTATACGGCGATATGAAGTTATGCAGAGTCCTAGATGGAAAACGTGGTGTTCTCGTTTAATTAAACTAATTGCAATTCTAAGATAATATTTGTTTTACCTCAACCTTCACATTTTTGGGTAGTTACAAAATTCAGTGATTGTGTTTAAATCTTTCGCTGACCCTCATTCTTTTTTAAGCATGAAAAATTCGCCCCAAATCTCTTGGTACTTTCCAAACCATGTATCAAACTTCTTAAATTCTGCTTGAAAATATCTGTGCTGAGCTCCCATAGCGCGTTTATCGGGTAATTCGGATAAAATGATTTTAAACTCTTCGAATTTCATCTTAAACATCTTTTTGTGCTCGGGAAATCTTCCAAAATTATGTCTAAAAACACGATAATCCAAGATTCGTTGTGCTCCTTTTATCGTCATCATGCTCCGTTTAAATGAGGGGTTATATGTGTATTTCTTATGATACGATTCTAACAGATTATTGGTTGTTGGAATGAACGGGTTTCGCTGGTGGGCTATAATTTTTGGTAGCCAGCCTTCTGTTTATTTATTTCGACTGGAAAATCATCGTTTTCAAGAAGATGGAGACATAACATGATCCAATTATTATAGGATCACTGAATTTTGTAACTAACCGTTTCTTTGGGTAGTTACAAAATTAAGTGATCGCGTTTAAATCTTTCGCTGAGTCCCATTCTTTGTCAAGTGAGAAGTATTCGAACCAAATCTCTTGATACTTTCCGAACCAAATATCAAGCTTCCT
>SDBT01011080.1_pt1 | contig 14526 bp, 9 predicted proteins | sample 2277101 | NCBI WGS metagenome assembly SDBT01 (sample SAMN10404973, study PRJNA504765) | marine sediment metagenome | isolation source: marine sediment core GS10_PC15, 103 cmbsf | place: Arctic Ocean: Southern Knipovich Ridge | collected 2010
AGCTCAAATAAAACTACAGAATTTTAATATATTTAAAATTCTAGTATTACTTTGAAGCAGCTCGAGCAAAAAACTAACATGTTAAAAAACCGTTCGTGGTGAGTGTCCGACGTAGCTGAAAGCGTAGACGGATGTATCGAACCATACGAGTTTTTACCTTTTAATTATTTAACACGTTAAGGCCCTCATGAAAAAATTAATTTTATGCGCATTACTTGCGATCAATTGCTCACTCAATGCAGACATTGATATTATTTTGTTTTCTTATAATCGCCCAACGCAACTTTATGCTCTTTTAAAATCTGCCTACACCTACATCACTGAGTTTAATAAAATATTTGTGGTCTATCGCAGCGATGATGCTTTTGATGATGCCTATGCTGAAGTAGAAAAAAGTTTTCCCAACGTGCAATTCCTACGCCAAACTGCTCCTTATGCACAAAGTTTTAAACCACTTTTAATGAAAGCGTTTCATGCCACAAAGGCTCACTATCTTTTATTTGGTGTAGACGATCTTATTATTAAAGATTTTATACATCTGCGAAAAGATACACGCCTTTTAGATTTTAAAGGAGCATATGGATTTTATTATCGCCTAGGCACCCATCTCACTCGCTGCTACACGCTTGATTGTGAGCAGCCGGTACCGCCGCACTATTTCCTGCAAGAAGGAGTTTATTTCTGGAATTTTGATGAAGGCAAAGCAGATTGGAACTATCCACACACCGTTGATATGGCACTCTTTAGAAAAAAAGATATCGAATCGTTTTTCACTAACCATGAATACAGCGCACCAAACCAACTAGAAGGCCTCTGGGCAACAATGCCGCCAAAAAATGGCGTAGGGCTTTTTTATCCCCAATCAAAAGTGGTCAACCTGCCAATGAATGTGGTGCAAACTCAAGATAAGAGTCGCCATAATGATTTTTATACCGCCAAAGATTTACTACAAAAATTTAATAAAGGAATGCAGATCGATCTTAAACCATTTTTTAGATTAGAAAATAAAAGCGCGCATGATGATTATAAACCATCTTTTATCCCGCGTGATAACAACCAAATCTTTACCAAATTTCATTTAGATGAAAAACATTTTTCCCATATTTTAAAAACCACCAAAGAAAAATCATACCCACTCTACCCGCTCCCACTCAGCACGCAAAAGTTTCCTGAAAAAAAGATTGTGATTGTCACCGCTTCTTATAACAACGCGCAATGGTATAAAGAAAGCTTAGATTCAGTTTTTGCCCAAGATTATACCAATTACCATATCTATTATGTAGATGATATGTCGCCCGATAAAACCGGCCCACTTGCATTAGCCTATGCGCAAGAAAAAAACCAGATGAAGCATTTCACACTGATAGCAAACACCGAACGAAAACTTGCACTCAAAAATATTTATACCACCATCCATGAAAACTGTGACGATAATGATATTGTGCTGATGCTTGATGGTGACGATTTTTTAATCGGCCCAGATGTTTTTACCTACATTAACCAAGTCTATCACCAGCATGATATCTGGATGACCTTTGGCAATTTCATGCGCCTTTCAGAAGGGTACCCATTGCATTGGACTCAACCAATCAATCAAAGCATTGTGGCCAACAATCAGTTTCGCCAATACCCTCAAGTGATCGGCCATCTGCACACTTTTTATGCATGGATTTTTAAAGCAATAAAAAAACAGGATTTTTTGTTTGAAGGAAAATTCTATGCCACCGGATGGGATACCGCAATCTACACCCCAATGGCTGAGCTTGCAGGCAAAAGACATCTTTGCATCCAAGATCCGCTCTATCTTTATAATGATTTAAACAGCATCAATGATCATCGCAAAGATGAAATGAAGCAATTTAAGATCAATAATCATATATTCAAACAAACACCCTACCAACCACTCAACGAAAAAAAATCTAGTAAGCCGAGAGTTTCAATCATCACTTCAATGTATAAAGGAGATGATTTTATTGAAGGTTTCTTAGAAGATATCGTGCAGCAATCAATTTTTTCTGAATGCGAACTGATATTAATTAATGCTAATTCGCCCGGCAATGAAGAAGAAATTATTAAAAAATATACGGCCCAATATAGCAATATTAATTACATTCGCTTGGATGAAGATCCAGGGCTCTATGCTGTCTGGAATATGGGAATCAAAATGGCTAAGGCAGATTTAATCACCAATGCAAATGTTGATGATCGTCGCGACCCCAATCTATTTGAGAACTATGCAAACTTTTTACATAAAAACCCTGAAATCGATCTTGCATATTCCGGGTATTTTATCACCCATTATCCTAATGAAACATTTGCGAAAAATCGTTATCGCTGGGCAACCAGTCCGGCTGAATTTAGCACGCAAGCAATGTGTAAATGCCTCCCTGGCCCCCATCCAATGTGGCGCAAATCAATGCACAAAAAATATGGTTATTTTAGCGAAATATTTGTGGCCTCAGCTGATCACGAGATGTGGCTCCGCGCGGTGAGCAAAGGTTCTAAATTTAAAAAGATGCCCGGTACCACCGCCCTTTATTATCATAATCCTAATGGCATCTCCACAAACCAGGATAAAGAAAATATGGCCAGAATCACTCTAGAAAATGATTTCATTGTGAAAAAGTACCGCTCTGTATGGGGCGGATGATATGTGTTCATTTCTTATATTCTTTTCAAGACAAAACTTTTTTGGTCAAAAATCCAACATGATTTACCCCATTATTGGTCGAAAATCCATGCAACTCAAAAAGTATTTTCTTTTTTCATAGGAAAATTCTTAAACATGCTGAAACCAACTCATCCCTAATTGAATGTGTTTTAATCGCTACGATGGCCCGCATCACACTCGAAAATAATTTCATTGTGAGGAAATACCGCTCTGTTTTGATGCTTTTTTGTATTTAATATGAACCGTTTTATCCCCAGTAAAACCGTAGTTCCAGCGAGAACGAAAGATCATTGTTTGATCATTAATATGATTTTGATCCCAATGGATATGGATCGGGTGAGGAAGATTATCAATAGTTAAATTGCTCCATCCTTGCTGGTTGATCTCCATCTGATTCAGATATGCATAGATGCTAAAAAGTGTTTGATCATGCCGACCTGCGCCAAAGCCCATTGGTGCAGTGCCATCATCTGCAAATAATGATAAATCTTTTGTGCATTCGCACACCGGCAAAAGATAGTTTTTATACATCGCACGAGAGAGGCCCTGCAAACCTGCATCGATCATGCTGGTGTTTTTATCCATGATAATTTTTTTACGCATTTGCGATTGGGGTGCAACAATATTTTCATAAACAGGCTTCGTAAGCCGACTCTCAATATTATGCGGTCCAACCGACATTAAAAAATATCCATGCTGTGCAATATGCTCAAACAAATGATCAACAGAATTTAAAACAGTGGTCCCTGCATCCAGATACAAAATTTCTGGAAACATATCCAGCGCTTGGCGCATGATTATTGGCTTCCAAGCAAACCATCCCCGAATCATTCTTCCATTATTCTGCGTTTTAAAATATCGCAATACATCTGGATTTTTAGTTTCCACATCATACACCTGTACTTTGTGCATTGTTTGCAATGCATTCCGCTGCTGCGAAGATAACCCCAAATCAAAAACCGCTATTTGGCCAAGATGCGCAAAATCTACATCATGAATACTGCCGATTAAATTTTTGAGCAAAGGGAAATGACTAGCATCTGATGGCACACAATAATAATGCGGGTTGTGGCAATGAGTTCCAGTGAAAAAACTTACAAAAAAAATAAATAATATTTTTTTTAATAGTTTTTTTATCATAACGCCTCAAACTGATCTAAACATCGCTCATGAATATAAATCTCATCTTGGTTACACAAAACAGTTACTTGTTTAAAACCTTTTGATTCTAAGAATGGGCGGATTTTATCGGTCTTATAATTATTCTCTACCGCTATTGCATCGATAGTCATCTTTTCATAATCAATTGATTTCAAAATTATCAGCTCACTCCCTTCCGTATCAACCGAAAGAAAATCAACATGATCAATACCATGCTGCGCTGCAATAGCGTTGAGAGAAACTGCATTGATTTTTGAAATGGAATAGGTTCCCCCATCCCGGACCAGCTCAAATTTGAGGCGACGTAAATGGCGAGGATCATAGGTTTTCACCATCCCGCTTAACTGCTCAGGAGCCCCCTTCACAGCAATAAAATCTACAACCCCTGGATTTTTTGCCACGCATGCATTAATACAAATGCATCCTCGATTTTGTTCTAATTTGGCAAATGCCCACGGCAACGGTTCAAAACAAATACCCGACCAGCCAAGCTCTTTTTCAAAAAAATAACTGTTACTATGTTTGATGCCATCATTCGCACCAATATCAATAAACAAGCCATCACGTTTATTTTTAAAGAAGCGTTCATTTAAAAATCGATCTTGCCCAATTTGGCTAGTGTAAGCAGCTTGCAAGGGAACTACAAAAATAAAACTGAATAGCAGGAATTTTTTCATACTATTTCCTTAGTAATACTTTCTGCGCGGATCATCAGAAACATGATAAAAATAATAGGGCTCTTCGAGAGCTTCTTCTGTTTTAATCAACTCAAGACCAGCTAATTTATTAGTCCAATCATAATCTTCTCCATGACTATTTTCAGGAAATGCTACTTGAATTGCAATGCTCCGCTTCATGGGATTTAAATGATTGGGTGGGCGATAGTAGACATCATCTACTTGGAAATAGTTTTTATAATAGCGAGAATGCAAAAAGGTTCGCGGATATTTGCCATGATGCGTCATAACACCTACAAGGCTCACACAATCAGGATCTTTCAACAACCGCTCATAAATCATTTCAATATATTTTTCATGCACATCATCATCATCGTCCACAAAACAGACATACTCTCCCCTGCTTTGCTCGAGCAGACTATTGCGTTTATGCCCAACCGAATGCTCACGATTATCAGAAAAATAAATGATTTCGATTTCATTGTGCAAATTCAATGACTCTATCTGCAAGATAAGTTTTGTATGGAGCTTTTCAAAACTAGCTTTGCGCTCTTGCAGCGTGCAAATTAAAATACTCCATTTTTTTGGCAAAGCTTCTTTAATCATCTGCTCATCAACATGAAATTTTTCAGAACGCCGTTCATCAAACAAAAACCTATCAATTTCTTTATTTTCCTCACTCCGCTGATAAAGATCATCCCAGTGAGCAGTGCCCAAAAGCGGATGTCTATGCATGAATAAAATAGTATCAAAAACTTTTTCTTTACCAAGCATTTTAGAAACTAATGTGAATTCTTCATTACGGAAAACTGATTTATAGGTGGGATAATAAATATACTCGAATCGATCAAAGTATTTTTTCCCCATCACTGCATGGGTATTTAAGGCAGCACCCACATTCCCATCATTAAAATTTAACACCCCATCATAATCAGGAAAATTATCATGCATCTTATCTGCAATGATCTTATCAAACCCATATTCAATCGGCTCCATATCATCGCTCGCTACAAGTAAGATATCAAAATCAAAATCATTAATCCCGGCATTATAGGCATCAACCTTGCAGCTATTATCATCAAAATCTAGCGTTAGATGTTCATACTTTCCGCACCGCTTAATCACCGTTTCATTATTCATTGTTGCATCATCTTCATCACAACTAATCACAAAATGATAAGGAATCAACCCCGATAAATGAGCATAATATTTATCAAGCATCGCAAAAAATTTTTCTGGCCGATTTCGGGTTGGCATCTTAATTAAAAGCAATGGTGCTTTTGCTTTACCCGCATCCATGCATGAAATAAAACATACAACCACACAAATCAACTGCAAGAATCTATTGCTCATTTTGATGATCCAAATAAAATTGTAAATTCTTCTGAGCTTGCTCATGCTCCGGATAAACTGCCGCTAACTTTGCTGCAGCTTGATACCCCACTTCGAATTCACCCACATACCATCCAAGAATGGCGAGCAAGTTCCATCGATCAAAATTGTATTTATGCGCCTGCACAAATAGTGGTTCATTTTTAGGGAACGGCAAACTTGCCGCACGCAATGCATAAATGTATGCCAAGGCGAATCTACTTTCTTCATTATAGATCGAAGCTATCTCGCACAATGGTTCAGCTCGATGAGGGCTGTGCTCAAAAGCGGCAGTAAATAATTGTACCACCTGTTCATTTGATTTTCCCAGTTGCTTTGCCAAACGACCACACCGATATAATGATTCATACACTTCGGAAGGAAACCCTCCCATTTGCGCCCGCTTTGCATAATGTTTAAACGCTCGTTCCATATCACCCAAACAATCATAGGTTTGTGCAAGATAAAAAAGCGCACGGGAATCATTCGGATTTTCTAAATAATCTTCTAATAAAAGTTTTACGTCTCTCTCGTGGCGAGCTTGCGATTTTTGAAACTGCCGATCTTTGCAATGCACAATCAGCGTCTTAGGCACTTGATCTGGACTTATGTTTGCTACAACATACTCATGTACTCTGCCAACCCATTTCACCCCTTTTTGCGCACGCATAAGCCATGCATTAGGCCACGTAAGCCCATTGCTCTCATCTAAAATTTGAACCTTATACCCCGTTTCCATATCATCTTTATGTGCCATACAAAACGATCTTAAACTTTCCATATGCTCCACAACCATATCCCCATCAAGAGAAAGCATAAATACCGATTTGGAATCAGCTAGTTCAAGCGCTCTATTGCGCGATGTAGCAAAATCAATAAACGGCTCTTCAAAGAGTTGACCAGGAACTCCTTGAAAAGCCTCTTTAATAATTTCTTGTGTGCCATCGGTGGAACCGGTGTCTAAAATAGTCCAATAATCAATATAATCTTTGATTGAATCGGCAAGTTTTTGCATGCTTTTGGCCTCATCTTTTACAATCATAACCAAACCAAGTAGCGGCTTAGTTACTTCAGCTGGTTGTTCACCGCAAAAAGATAGAGTACTCCATGCAACAATAAAACTGAGAATGAAAAAATTAACGGGTCTAATTATTTGGTTTGCGAATTTCATAGCATCTCAATAAATGAATTAATGATTTATTTTTCGGTCTTTTTTCTAATGCTTTTTTAGCCGCTTGTTCACCTATTTCATATTCTTTTATTTCCCAACAAATAGTACTCAAAAGTTCAAACACTAAACTTTCATACACCCGCTCATTCACCCCCATCGTGTCGGCCGGCATTGGTAATCGAGCAGCTCTTAAGGCAAACGGGAAGGCAGTTTGATACTCACCCTTTTGCATATACAATTTCGCGATAATATAAAGTGGCTCTGCTCGATGCGGACCATAAGAAAATGCTTGGAAATAATGTTGAATCACTTCTTTGAATGGAAATAATTTTTCTGCAGCAACTGCTCTTCTAAATGCCGCCTGATAGGCGATTGGCCCAAGACTTGCATGCAAACAGCGGGAGTATAATTCATAGGCTTTTTGATTATCCCCCAAACAAGCACATGTTTGCGCGAGATAAAACATTAATCGATAATCTGAAGGAGCATCCTTTAACTCTTTTTCTAAAATCTGACGATCATCAAACAAGCGTTGCTCAGTTCGCTCATCACCTTTTGCAGTAGCCGCATGCTCAATATAGCAATATGGCACACGCACTTGCACATCTACTCCCTCTAAATGCTCATGAACGGCCCCCTTATATCTACATGCAGAACTGGTACGAATTAAAAACGGATTCCACCAATTGCGCCCATACTTAATATCTTTTATATACACAAAATAGGCAGGCATAGTTTCTTGCACTGCCGCTTGGCAAAACTGACGCAACTTTTTCCCCTCTTTAAGCGTTTGCTCACCATCCATCATTAATACAAATTCTGTATGGGGTGCGGCAAGATCTAATGCTTGATTTCGTGATGTTGCATAATCTATAAAAGGTGATGTATAAAGCTTGCCTGGTGTTCCTGCAAACGCCTCATGTATCACTTCTTGCGTGCCATCTGTGGAACCGGTATCAAGAATTGTCCAGTAATCAATATAGGGAATCACCGATTGGGCAAGCGCCTTCATGCAATGAACTTCATCTTTTACAATCATCACCAAACCTAGAAGCGGTTTTGAATTCATCGCAATTGGAATTGTTAGAAAAATACATAAAAAAATCAGACGCATTACTCTTCTCCGATTGCATGATTAATCGTGAGTAACTATATCAGAATTACGGGTAAAACCAAGAAAAAAAGGGATTTAATAATGAGCCACAAAATCAATAAAGAATCTATTTTCTTTAAACATATTACTCCCAGCCACCAGATGAACCGATCCAACAGAACAAACAAAATAATCACGCGGGCGATAACTTATCTCCCATTGAATCAGATGGCCTGTGCTGCCCTCAATTCCTTCAGCGTTATCAGTATCAAAATCGATTGGTGTTGGACTATTTGAGTCGACAATCGAAACTGAATTAGCTGATTCATGCAAAAAAATATATGAAAGCTCTAGTTCAAGATCGGTACTAAATAAATCATGAATTTTATTGGCAATTGCAAAGGTGACCCCGCTCCCTTTATCAACGCACACGCATGGCGCAGCATCGGCCAAAAGCGGTAAGCATGAATCAATTCCACTAAACGGTTCTAGAATGAAATCTTCAAAGCTTTCAGGAACACACAGCTCTGAATCACCTACAAGCTCTTGAGTCTCACTCATCAATCGTTGCGGAACACGCCTGATAGTTTCATAACTAGGAGCAAAATCAGCAGCTAAAAATATATATGGATTTGTATACCAGTTATAATATTTCTCAACCCAAATATATGGATTGAAATGCGTAGCGCCTTCACCACCAAGTTGCGTTTCCCATAAAATATTTCCTCGAGGTTTTTTGCTCGTAGAAAATCCAACATTCAGCCCTGCTATAAACTGCAAATCTTCATCCCATAAGCGACCAAAATCAACTGATACCATAGCTGAAACATCCCCAAGCCCAGTATCAGTTTGAACTGGTATAAATTGCAATCCCTTACAATCATTAAAAAGCTCTATCACAAATTCTTTTGTGCCACTAAATTGAGAAAAAAATTGGCACACCACAGCCGGAGATGAGTCCCCGTCTTCCAACAGCGTCGCACCCGTGAGAGTGAGATCCAGCTCATGCCGCTGATGCACGATCGGGATATTTACCCCTGCATAAATATCAATACAATCGTTATAACAAAAGCGATAAAATGCGCCGATATTAAACACAAATGTTTTTTCTTGTGCACAAAAATCAAGTTTTAAATCAGCCAATTGAGTGAGAAACTGTTCGCATGGGGATTTAGGGCCGGTTGGAGGAAGAATCAAACCATCTTTTGAAAGCCGTGCAGGCAGATATACATCTTCTAAAAAAAAGCATGGGCAAAAGAGTTGGGAACCTAAAGATTGCTTAGTACCGCAACTATCAAACCCTTGATTGATAACTGAATAAAATGGAAGAAATTGAAGACTAAATCTTCTATCTAACGCATGATTAATTACTGCATCGTAGGATGAACAATCTTGAGATTGTTTTGCAAACGTTTGATGTGGGCTATATAAATTTTCGAGATATTCTATAAGAAAAAATAAATCGTTAATCGCATGTAAACGTGTAGAAAAAAAGATGAGACACAAATAAACGATTCTTTTCATAAAGATGCCAAACTTTTGTGTGAATTATCATAAACAATTGTTATTGAATGCAGCCTAACAAATGAAATCGATATTATTCAACATAAGCCAATATCTAAATAAAAATCAATATCGCATGATCTGAACGGTCGTATAAACTTCAGGTGAGCCAAATCCCATTGCAACCCCTAAACCATCCTTTTTTTTGCGTTCACTACAACGGTGCTCAATTTGAAATGTTTTTTCCTCCGCTATCAATAATGTATGTCTTATTACAGATCTGGTCATTGATCCCATTTTATGATCTTTTGAAACAGCATTCGAGCCATATCGCTCCACAATATTATCAGATACATTAAATAACCTAATCTGATGGAATCCTACCCGATAAGCTGGTGCACTGATGACAACATGATATTTACCTGGTTTTAATGTAAATTGATTACTATCCAAAGAAACATTACCCTTATAGCCGTTTATAGTATTTAAATCCCGAATGTTCCAGGACTTAGATTTAAACTCACCGCCATTTTTTTTGGTCGTTTTTTGATCGCATAAAAACGTTAATACTGGACCTACTTTGAGTTCTTTAGTTCCTGGCGGTTGAAATTGATTACCAAAATCGGCAAAAGTCGTATCCAAAATACCTTCAGTGGTAAAACCGGAAATGTAATATGATTTGCCGGTATTAATGCCAACAATAATTCTTCCAGAAGCTTGAATACCAACTCCAACTGCTTCATCCTCAACTTCATTCTGAGCTTCAAAAACCCCTTGATCTGCAAACGTGGTATCAAGCAGGCCATTGCTCAAAAAACGAACAAGGTGATACTGATTATCCGTAAGTCCGGATGCCACAATAGCACCATTGGTTTGAATATGTACTACATCGAAACGAGAGGTATCTCCAATTTGTAACGAAAAGGATCCTGTTGGGCTATTAAATCCTGTGGTATCTAAATTGCCTGAAGAATCATATCGTGAAATAAGGCTTTTATTCTCAGACTGTCCCACGGCAATAATATCATTGCTTGCATCTAATATAATATCTTTATATTGTGTGAAAGTGCCAATTGAAGCAATCACAACACCCGACGCACCAAATCCTGAATCAATAGTTCCGTTTGATAGATAACGTGTGAGAAATGCATTTGAACGAGCACTACCACCGACAGTAATATTATTACTCGGTAATTCAACTGCCAGTCCCAAACCTACTTGTACACCTGAATTATTTGCCACAACTTGGCCGGTACTATTAAATGAAGTATCTAATGTTCCGACACTTCCCCCGGTACCAATGTATCGTGCAATTAAAAGTTGTGGTATTCCATTGCTAAGCGTAGTACCAGTAACAACAACGTTATTATTACCATCAATGGCAACAGCATTTAACGCTGCAGCATCTCCAACAACATGAGTAACAATACCTGTCGTATTAAATGATGTATCAACTGCACCCGTAGATATTAGCCGAATAATAAGATAGTTATTGCTTTGACTTCCAACCACCAGGATATTACCTGAACCATCTATAGCAACAGCTTGACCACGCGATCCTGAAAGATTTGAAACAAACTCTCCATTTGTAGCAAAATTAGTATCAACTGAACCATCAGCATTAAAGCGAGAAACAAATAACTTATCTACACCATCTTCTGTATGGAATCCAACACCAATAATTTGATTATTGGATTGAACCACAACAGCTTCTAAGGTTGAAATAGTAGGAGCAGCATTCAATGTAAGACTAAAAAAAAGAAAACCAATAACTAAGAAAATAAAACGTTTAACCATGGTTAACTCACCCGCGTAATAGTTACAACAATGCTTACCGGAGTATTTGGAATATTTTCCGGCGCTCCGATAAAGGGCTGGTATGGATTAAGCCGCACATTACCGTTTCTCGCACCTGCAAATTCAAACACTAATGCATCTGTAGCATTTGCAGATATTTGAAACTCATTATCAGTATTAAAATTAGAAGCATTATTTTGTATGTTTACTGTTGATGCACTCCCAGGAACTTCGGTACCATTACGGGTTGCACGTATAGACGCCCATGGGCCAGTACCTTGACGTGTCACAATCGCTGCAAAATGAATTTCATAACGACCCGTTTGGGTACAGGTAAAAGTACCTGCACTGAATGTCCATCCTTGAAGTTGGGCCCCTCCTGTTGTCGTATTAGTAAATGTAATAGTTTGATATAAATCATCAACAGCAACTGGTTGTATAGTAGTATCAAAAACAAACGATGTCTGCCCTTTCACATCAAATGAGGTTCCATCCTCATATAACAATCTCACTATTTTCATAGCTCCAGTGGTAGTAACTTTTACTCTTTTTACATTTGCTGAATTAACGGTAATGGTTTGCTCTGGTGCAAAAATGGGAACTGAAATTGATCCTAAAAGCGTTGTTTCTGATGCATCATCAAATGTTTCTATCAAGGATATAACACCCACATCCAAAAATGTGATACTTATTAATTTTGAAGGATTATCGAAATCAAAAACAAACTCACCTCCTGCTCCATTTATAGCGGGTGTTCCAGAATCATTATCTGCTGAAACAATTAACACATTATCTGTAGTTCCACCTTCATCAAAAATCATTAAATCATTGGTTGTTGGCGCATTGGTACTCAGCGTAACTGCATCTCCTAAAGATCGGAGTACTTGGCTAATATGTGGTCCTCGGTCTCCCGGATCCAATCTACGAGCACCGTTAAACTCGAGTGTTTTGATATTATAATCGATCGTGCCTAGCTGACCAGTTTGCGTGATAGCTTTACCACCAGTGCCGCCAGCACCATCAATTGTATTTTGGCCTTGAACATCAAGCACAATCCCAAGATTGGCAAACGAAACCAAAGGATCACCTTGTGTATCATGAATTGCCAAAAAAGTACTTCCCAAAGTGCTACCTGCAACCACAATATTTTGGTCAGAAGAACGAATAAGCAAACCTTCTGCACGTACTTCTTCATCGATTTGTACTACTTGACCACCATTACCAAAAATTAATTGATTGAGGGCTCCACCACTAAAATCTTCTTCATCCAATGAGCCATCCGTATTATATCGAGCAACCATATATTTTGTATCGGAATAACCTGCAATCACAATTTTTCCATCTGATTGAATTGCAACGCGATTAGCAACCGATGTATCGCCAATATTAGTTGTTACAATTCCTGTGCCACTACCAAATGTAAGATCTAATGCACCGGTGGATGCATTGTAAGCTGCTAATGCAATTTGGCCATCCGATTCACCCACTGCGATAATACGGTTTGGAGAAGCAACACTATCAAACGCAATATCATGGATTACTGCACTTGCACCGATTGTGGTTGTAACTGCACTGCCGCCTCCAAATGTGCCATCTATAACACCTACATCATCTACTTTAATGAGCGCAAATTGGCTCAACCCAGTCAGAGCTGTCACCGCTCCACCTCCAGCATAATATTCGCGTGATGCCCCGGTAAGTGCAGGATCAAGCGTCACCGCATTAACTTTTGCTCTATCATTAACGGCAAGAGCAAACACACCTGCTTGGCCACTGGTGGTACCACCAGAATTAAAACCACCTGAATCCAAAACGCCTGCAGACGTATATCGCGCAAGCGTAAACAGCGGCTGACCACTAAGCATCCCACTTCCACCCACAATAAATTCACCATCCCCATCAATTGCTAAAGATTCAGCCCCACCACCTTCCATCACAAGTGTAGTAGTTGTAAAATCTATTGTACCATCTGTATTGTATCGACTGATCAACCAATTTTGATCTGCATTCCCCGCTATCACAATCTCGTCATCAGATTGAACAGCCACATCTTTTGCTTGTGCATTTGTACCATTTGCCGTTGTAACCACACCGTTTGAATCAAATGCATCATCTAAAATTCCTGTTGAATCATATCGCGCTACCATCACCTCCGAAGAACTATTGCTTGTCGAATTTTCACTCCGCGCTACGCCCGCAATAATAAAATTACCCGAACTATCAGTACCCAAACCAAACACAGATACTTGATCACCAACTACAACAGCAAATATCGGTAAAAAACATCCACAAAAAGCAACTGTTACAAAAAACTTTTTTATTATGGACATGTGTCGCTCAGCCTCGTAATAGTGGTGGTAAAACTTTGTCCCGTTGATGAACCAGTTGGACCTATTGCAGAAGTTGTAGCAGTAATTGAAGCAGGAATCAATTGAATCGAACTATTATCTCCTGCAAATTGGAAACGTAACGCATCATCTGCAGCTAAACAAACCATAAAACTATGTGAAATTGGATAGGGATTAAGTGCGTGACTAACTTCTCTAGCTGTCACCGATCCAGTAACTTCAGTCGTCGTGCCACCACTGGTTTGAACTGCTCTTAAATAACCGATTGGTGTACCATTTGTTTTTCCAAGTAATGCATGATACTCAACAAGATAAAGTCCGGTTGCACCCGCAGTAAAGGTTGGTGTGCCAATTGTATGCTCCCAATCATCAATAAACACGTTGGTATTTGCTGAAATATTTGTCCAGCAAAGAGCGGATGCAAGCGTTTGCGTTGTTGTGTCGTAAGCAAATACAAACTTTGTGCTCGTCGCATCAATACCAGTTGCTCCTGTAGGCCCTGTGGTACCGGTTACCCCAGTAGATCCCGTTGGTCCTGTTAACCCGGTTACACCGGTAGATCCCGTAGGCCCAGTAGCTCCTGTAGGACCCGTTGTGCCAGTTAATCCTGTAGGCCCAGTAGTTCCTGTAACGCCAGTAGATCCAGTTGGTCCCGTAAGACCCGTTACACCGGTAGATCCCGTAGGACCAGTTGTGCCAGTTAATCCTGTAGGCCCAGTAGTTCCGGTAACGCC
>SDBT01011081.1_pt1 | contig 14526 bp, 12 predicted proteins | sample 2277101 | NCBI WGS metagenome assembly SDBT01 (sample SAMN10404973, study PRJNA504765) | marine sediment metagenome | isolation source: marine sediment core GS10_PC15, 103 cmbsf | place: Arctic Ocean: Southern Knipovich Ridge | collected 2010
TTATACTACCCACACTAATACGTAAAATAGGACTTCCTGGTTCTTTTAAATTTTCTTTTAATGTTAAAACCTTGATGCCAGCAATTCTTAATTTTAGTTCAACATCGGTCTGTATAGAACTTTTGTGTAAACCGTCTTTCTCGATATCAGGGTTTAAACTCTCAACTAAAACATACACACCCTTTAGACCTTTTAATGTTAATTTAAACATAACATATGTTTGTCCATGTACAACAGAACTCAAAACAAGTATCATCACTGCTTCGTGTACGCCAACGTCGCCCGGGATTATAGACACGGCGCCAACTATGTTCGCGAAAGTGAAAGCAACAATAACTATGCCAAGATTTATTGTTTCACCTACTGCCACGTAAGAAAGGTAAACGATGGTCAGCTGAATTGTTGAAGCACCAACCATAAAAAGATAAGGTCTAAGTATTTGCGATTTATTCCTAAGCAAACCACTTGCTCCAATGTGAAAATCATTAAGATTCTTCTTCAAGGCCTCTGCCTTTACAAGCTTGTCTTTCTTAAAAAATCTCCTAGCTATTTTATTAACGAACCCAACCATTAACTTCGCGAATCTGTCTATTTGATTCTGGGCCTCTAGCAAATATCTTACTACTGCAGCACCCGCCAATAGCCCAACGAAGAGCGCTGTCCCAAGCCAAAGTGCTGTGTCGTTGATTTCCTGGTCGCGCAACAAAAATATAAGGCCGATGGGGATTATTAATAAGTACGCACCGTAGTTGAGCAAGTACCGTGAAATTTGAACGATTGTCGTTAACCCAACTGAAGCAACTGTGCGTAGTGCATAGGCGATGTATGACATGCCAGACACGCCACCAGAAGGCAGTACTTGTTCCACGAAATATAACGAAACAACTGTGCCGTACGCCCGTAAATACGTAACCTCGTGGTCAAATATTCGGAGTGCACTCGTGTAGTAGCCCGCTATGAAAAGATAAGCAACAAACTGCAGTAACGGCAATATGACTAATATTCGAACATCTACGCCTTTTAATATTTCTAGAGTGTCGGCTATTACACTGCGCCCTGTGTACAGAATCAAGAGGAAACCTAGCAGAGCCAGTCCAATGAAGAACCACTGCCATTTTGACCTTCTCCCCTGTTTTTTGCTCATGGCGCTCATTATACGTTATCGGAGGTCACAAATGGTAGTTGGTAGTTACGCTTGATACTTGTTACTCGATACCCGATACTTTCACTTATGTTTATCTCGATTTTAGGAAGGCAGCCAGGAATATCACTTGCAGAGCTTGAAATTCTTTTTGGAGCAGACAAAATCACTAAGCTATCCGACGTAGCGGCTGTGGTTGACGCACCCGCGCCAAGTGTAGACAGACTCGGTGGGTCAATAAAGATAATCTCCAACGTCCACAAGCTTGACTCTTCCAACTGGCGGCAAGCTTTCAATGAAGTGACTAAATATCTAAAAAATCATGCACGCAATCACGGCAGTGGCAAAATGGTTGTAGGACTTAGTGTGTACGGCGACACATCTGTAAGACCAAAACATATTCAAAAATATTTGATTGAAACGAAAAAAGAAATGCGCGCTTCTGGTTTTTCTGTACGCGTCATACCAAACAAGGAAATTATACTAAACAGCGCCCAGGTACTTCATAACAAACTTACGTTAGAAAAGAACGTCGAAGTTGTTTTGGTTAAATCTAGTGGCAAATATTGGATAGGCCGGACTAATGGCGTTCAAAACATAGAAGCGCTGTCAAAACGCGATCAGGGTCGTCCAAAACGAGACGCTCATGTGGGAATGCTACCGCCGAAACTAGCACTAATTATGATCAATTTAAGTGGGCTCGAGCAACAATCGGGTGCACCTAAAACTGTTCTTGACCCTTTTTGTGGCACCGGCGTCATCCTCCAAGAGTCGTTAATTGCAGGACACCATGCCTTCGGTACCGATCTTGAACAAAGGATGATCGACTACACCAAAATTAATCTTGACTGGGTCAAAGAAGAACTAAGCCTCACCAACACTGTTAGGCTTGAGCAGGGCGACGCACAGTACCACAAATGGCCCAAACCTTTTGACACGGTCGTTAGCGAAACTTATTTAGGTCCCCCGATGTCCTCGTCACCTTCTCCCGACAAGTTAGCCATCGTGCGTTCAGAGGTAAATTCACTTCTTGAAACTTTCTTACGGAACCTTCACATGCAGCTAGAAGAAGGTGCTACTGTTTGCATTGCTGTTCCTGCTTGGAGAGTGGGCCGCACGATGCTACACCTAAATCTTCTTGACGACCTCGAGAAATTGGGCTATACTCGCCTGGTTCTTAAACATGCAACTTACAGTGATTTAGTCTACATCAGACCAGAGCAGACTGTAGCGCGTGAACTATTAATTCTCAAAGGGAACCCTAAGGATGTCTAAGACAAAGGCAGGCGGCACAGCCAAAAACGTTCATGATTCACCTGGTCAAAGACTTGGTGTAAAGACTTTTGGTGGTGAACAAGTTACTACCGGTGCAATACTCATACGACAGATTGGCCGAACCAAAATCCCTGGCCCAGGCACAAAGATGGGTCGCGACTACACGATTTTTGCAACCAAAGACGGAAAAGTAGAGTTCCGTGCAACCAAAATCAAAAAATTCACCGGCAAAACCAGCCCTCGTACTGAAGTTCGAGTCGTTTAACTATTAAGTTCAGAAATTAAAGCACTTCGGCGAAACATCAACTCTCGGTAGAGGTCTTGGTCTTTTTGTGGCAACTTATTCATATTATTGGAGGCATAGTCCATGACTTCTTTCTGTTGCGCTGCAAGTACACTTGTTACTTCATCGGTAATTTCACCTTTTTGCTGTCTAGTGTAGACTCTTCCCCTCTTTGATTTCGCATCTTTAAATTGTTTATCATGAATACTCAGCTGGCGAAGATTGGGGTCATTTTCAATTTTTAGACGAATTTCTTCAAGCTCCTTCTTGGCATTATTCTTCCTCTCTATAGAGCTACTGGCATCACCTTCAGTTCCGGCCATAGAATCTTCTGGACTGGCCGGTATTTGATCAGCTGTAGTCAATTCTGACTCCGCCTCCACTGCAACAGAACCGCCCCCTTTGAGGTTGGCTTTTAATACCTTCTCGGATTCAGAGGCAATAACACCAATCAGCGCGTCGACTTTTTGTATGGCCGCTTCCATGTCGCCCGCAAGAATACTTTTCTCGATCTCATCTACAACATCTGTGGTGCGAAATTCTCGTGACAGTAATCTTCTGAAGCTGTAATCACGTTGTCCGTCGTGAATGATGACTGTGTTCTCCGGTGAAGTACCTTCAATAGTGAAACTTCCCGTCTCGACACATTCCTTAAAACCTTGAGCGTGCTCATAAGCATGGGTTCCAACCGAGAGATCATCCTTTTTTGCGCGTTCCACATACACAGCAAACTGTTCCTCAAGCTGTATAGTCTGTTGCTCGCTCAACTCGAAATCCTGCAGAACTTCTGCTGATGGCTGGCTGGGGGAAGGGTTTTCTGGTGACATTAGTTGTTGCTTTGTAGTTTCTGTTTTTTAGCTTACTACTGTGAAGTATAGCATAAGCTTTAAGAAATGTCAAGTCTGTGGTGTTTGTGATTATTCCTAATGAATGCCAAGGTGATAGCGTACTCGGTCGACAACGTCGGCAATAACAACTTGGGATTTGACCAGATAGTCGTCTACACCCATTTCTTTGGCTCGTTCTTTATCTTTTTCCTGAGAAAGGGCCGTTAGCATAATTATTCGAACATTTGCTGTTTCTGGAGTGTTACGGAGGATATCTAGAACATCGAAACCACTAATTTTTGGCATCATTACGTCTAAAAGTATGAGTTCTGGTTTAAATTCCATTGCGTTCGTTAGGGCATCTTCCCCGTCCGCTACGTGACGCACGCTGAAACCTTCAGCTTCGAATCGTTCTATGTACACACTCGCTAACGATTCATCGTCTTCTACAAGCAATATTTTGTGTTTTCTTTCTACTTCCGCCACTTAAATAATTCCTTTAATTATTACGCTTACTAGTAATGCTAACGCATGAACACTACTTTTTCAACGAGGCAATGAATCCGTCAAACATTGGATGTGGGCGGTTTGGTCGAGATTTAAACTCTGGGTGGAACTGGCTAGCAATCATAAAGGGATGGTTCTTGTATTCAACTAGTTCAACAAGTTGTCCGTCTGGCGACAACCCAGAAAGCTTCAAGCCATTCGCTTCCAGCAATTCGCGGTATTCGTTGTTAACTTCGTACCTATGTCGGTGACGTTCAGTGGTAGTTTTAGCTTTATAAATTTTACGAGCAAGCGAGCCCTTCTCGAGGTTGCATTGATAGTCTCCAAGACGCATCGTACCACCGGTACCGAATAATTTTTCTTGACCTTCCATAACATAAATGACTGGGTCGGGTGTATTTGGGTTAACCTCGAGACTATTAGCATCCTTTAGGCCGGCTTTCCTAGCAACTGCGACAACTAGAGCTTGCATACCTAAACATAAACCAAGATAAGGCACCTTATGGTCGATAGCGTACCTTGCAGCAGTAATTTTCCCTTCGATACCTCTCTCTCCGAAACCACCAGGTACGATAATTCCATCTAATTTGCTCAGTTTAGCGTGCGTAACTTTTTCGGCGTTGACCCATTTGATGTCTAATTTAACTCCGTGTTTATGGGCAGCACTCTCTAGCGCTTCGAAGACACACATATACGTGTCTTCGTTGCCAAGATACTTCGCGACAACACCAACTTTAACTTTCTTCTGATAGTTTGTCTTGACTGATTCGACCATCTTTTCCCATTCGCGGTTGTCCGGCTTTTTTGTGTGCAATTTTAGGCGCTTTACAATGTATTTACCGACGCCTTTTTCTTCCAAGATAAGAGGTACTTCGTAAACAGTCTCAGCGTTTGGCAAAACAGCAATCGCTGCTTCGTCAACACCTGTAAACATACTAAGTTTCTTTTTTACGTCTTGCAGGGGCTCTTCCTCGCTACGAGCAACCAAAACGTCTGGGATAATACCTATGCTCCGCAGTTCTTTAACTGCATTTTGAGCGGGCTTAGTTTTGATTTCCTTACTGGCTTTAAGGTACGGCATGTAGACCACTTGAACATGAATACAGTTATCCGAACCAACTCTTTTTGAAAGCTCCCTGATAGCTTCGAAAAACGCAGGGCTTTCATAGTCCCCAACGGTCCCGCCTACTTCTACTATGTGTACGTCAAAACCTTTAGCAGCCTCCAAAACACGTTCCTGAATCGCGTCGGTAAAATGAGGAACAACTTGTACCGTCTTACCTAGAAACTTACCTGCTCTCTCGTCCGCTATTAAACCCTGTAAGACTCGCCCACTCATGACAGAACTGTTTTTCGTAAGTTCAATGTCTAAAAAACGCTCGTAGTGGCCGAGGTCAAGATCCGTTTCTACCCCGTCCTTAGTAACGAAACACTCCCCGTGTTCTGCGGGGTTTAGAGTACCGGCGTCAACATTAAGATAAGGGTCGAGCTTTTGGATGTTTACGTTAAGATTGCGGGCTTTTAGGATGTTGCCGATTGAAGCGGCTGTGATACCTTTGCCGAGTCCAGAAAGGACCCCACCTGTTACAAAGATAAACTTGGTCGCTTTCTTAGCGGCCACCTGAAAATGCCTCCATTTATGAATCTAATATTAGAGGCAAACGAACAGAAAATCTACCCAATAATCTGCTAATTGAACAATTTCACTGCTGCATCTAGTTGTGGATCGGTGTCAGATTCGTAGTCTTTGTCTGTAAACTCTACAACTACATCTGGTTCAATACCTTCTTGATCAATGTTGTTGCCTTCAGGCGTGTACCATCTAGCTATAGTAACCTTAAGCACACCACCAGCTTTGAGTTCTTCCAATGCTTGAACACTGCCTTTACCAAAGCTCGTTTCGCCTACTAAGGTGGCTACCTCGTAATCTTTGAGTGCTCCAGCTACGATTTCGCTGGCGCTGGCGCTGCCAATATTAATAAGCAGTACGGTTTCAATACCAATGAGTGGGCCGTCATTTTTGGTCTTTAGTCTCTGTGTCACGGTGTCGCCTGCTCGCTGCTCAACAACTACGGTACCGTCGGGAAGCCATAGTGCAGAAACATCCACTGCTCCGTCAAGAAAACCGCCGCCGTTGTTCCTTAGATCCAAAATCACTTTGGTGACCCCTTGCTCAGCAAATTCCACCGCGGCTTGTTTGGAAAGCTTAGCTGTGTCCTGGGCAAAACGAGATATCTTCAGATAACCAATTCCATCGTCGCGAATTTCACTTGTGACGCTCGGTACAACGATAGAATCTCTGGTAATAGTTATGTCTAGGGCTTTACCGTCCCTAGCAATAGACAGTGTCACGTCTGTTCCCTTTTCGCCTCGAATTTTGGTAACAGCTTCCTCGATAGAGATACCGAACGCGTCCTCGCCGTCTATTTGAACAATGATGTCACCTGCCCTAATCCCTGCTTCTTCAGCGGGGAATCCGTCGAGCGGAGCAATGATTACTATGCGATCGTTTTTTGAGCCGAGTTCAGCTCCAATCCCAGTGAACGTACCATTTAGTTCGTCCTTAAACTCTTTAGCTTCTTCTTCGCTTAAGTAAACTGTATAAGAGTCTCCCGCAGACTGAGCCAAGCCTTTCTTAATACCGTTCATTACATCGACAAGCTCCAGTTCACCATCGTAATTTCTACGGAGTTGATTGTAAAGTTCGTCCACCGACGAGTAGTCAAGTTCATCTGGCAATTCCGAATTGGCACTATTTACGAAGACGCCAGTAACACCCGAGTAGATATCGCCCCAGCGATTCCCTAAAACGAAAGGGAATAGTGCAATAATTAGCGCTATACCAATAAAATTAGCTTTGGAATTCCAAAGCAATTTTTTTCCAACAGTTTCTTCTTGACCTTCTTCCACCATCTACCCTCGTCTACTTCAATTAACTAATAATAATAAGTATTGCCACGACACGCATTATACGCTGGATTATCGGGGGCTACCATATGTGCATAAGAACTATAGAATCCGTTGCCATGATCGATAATGACCATAAAGGTGCTAAATATCGTGCCCGTGTATAGAAAACCTCTGTGAATGATGTCTACGTCTGCTACGGCGAGTAACGATGTTCCTTCTGGTGCGGCAACGTCGATTGCATCATGGAAGCCACACCCGTAGGCAGGGTTCCAGGCGTAAATACCTAGACTAGAACATCCCCAGGATTGAGTTAATATCCCGCCACCAGAAACAGGCCACGTCCATCCGAGCTGGTTCATCGTACTTATCGGGTCAAGGCCAAAACTTATATTGTCTTCATCATACATTTTGAAGTGAACATGAGGGCCTGACGAATAGCCGGTGTTCCCTACTAAACCAATGACTTCTCCTTGGTACACGGGTCCAAGACTCACTGCGTTATGTATTAAACTTGCTAAATACGCATCTAGCGTTGCTTGTGCAGCTATTTTTTGAGCGAGCAAATCGCCTATAATCACTTGATACCGTGCTTCTTCGCCTTGGGTTTGCTCCAGCACCTGTTGTTGTTCAGATTTCTTACTGCTCAGAAGATCTCTTTGTGCTTCAAGTTTAAGAAGTAAGTCGTCTTGATTCTTTTTTTCAGTTTCTAAGTCTGCTATTAGCTGTTCCACTTGGGCAGCTGAATCATAAATTTGATCTTTGATTCGTGACAGATACTCTTGTTGATTAACGAAGTCTGTGTAGCTGTCGCTTGAAGCTAGAAGTTCAATGGTAGTGATGTTGCCCTCTTTATAGAGCGTGACTAATGCGTGCCTCAGTAGATCTTTTTGTCGCTCGAGTTCGGTCTCTGTTTTGGCTATTTCTAGCTTGAGCTTTTCAATAGTATTCTCAGTAAGTTCAATTTTCTGTGATTCAGCGATTATTTCGTTCTCAAGTTGGGCTATCTTTGTTTGCAGCGTATTTTCTCTGTCTTGGAGCGTTGAAAGATAAGCTTCTGTTGAGGCAATTTCGTCCTCAAGCCTACTTGTCTCAGCCGTGAGATCATCTTCTCTAGTAGCCGAGGTATTGATTGTCAGGACGAAAAAGAAAGATAAAAAAAGTAGCGCTGTCGCTACTATAGTAAAAATCTTAAAACTTGTACTTATTTTCAAAATGGTGGACATGCATAAGCATAATACCATTTTACACTTGTAAATAAAACATCTTACCAGTTCTTTAAACGGAGGTAACGAGTCAGCGAAAGTACGCTAGAAATTAAGCCAATAGCGACGCCTAGCGTTATAACTCCCAGCATAATCAAAATAAAGTTTTCTGAATACAAATCAATTGTAGGCTCGATCAGTAATTGGTTCTTCACTCTTGGCCCAAGACCTAGCAACATACTGTAGACAACTACTGTTGCTATGATACCTGCAAATAAACCATACATGGACGCCTCGAACATGTAGGGACCACGAATATAGCGTGGAGTAGCTCCAATAAGTTTCATTATTTCAATCTCGTCACTACGGGTAAAGACTGCCATCCGAATAGTGTTAAATATGATCAATATCGATATCACGGCAAAAATTGCTGCAGCACCAATACTGGCCAGGGTTATAAAATCCTGGGCGTTGGCAATATTGTCTATAGATTCGCGCCGCGCTTCGTTGACACTTATTTCGTCGACAGCAGCTGCGAAGCGTTCCTCTGAAGTTACGGCTATGATTGAATCAATGTTGCTCAAATCTACAACCTTAACTTCGTATGACGCCGGCAAAGTGTCGGCACCTGTAAGAGCGAATACCTCGAGCAACGTGCTGTCATTGCTGTTTTGGTCTTGGAAAATCGCCAGCGCGTCTTGCTTAGAAATATACTTCACTTCCTTGACGTTCTCATTTACTTCAAGCGCCTTTTCAAGTTCGCCAAGTGAAGATTCTTCGATCTCGTCTTTCAAATACACTGAAACAGTAATTTGTTCGGCAATATCAGCAACAGTATCGCTAAGTGCATGATTTATTATGGTCGAACTGAGGATAATTGTTAAAGTCACCACCATAATCGCTACTGCCGATGTTGACAGCCAGGCATTGCGAATAAAATTATGGAAACCTGCGTTTGCGATACGACTAAAGGAAATAGCTGCACTTTTCACTCTTTGTACCCTCCGCGTGCTTGATCTTTGACTATTTTGCCATCTCTTATAGTTACAACTCGACGTTTGAGCTTGTCTACAATTTCTTTGTTATGGGTGGTAAGTAAGACTGTCGTACCGTATTTATTGATTTTCTGTAGAACTTTTACTACATCCCACGCGTGTTTTGGATCTAAATTACCTGTTGGCTCGTCGGCAATGAGAATTTTTGGCTGGCGAACAATTGCGCGTGCAATAGCGACCCTTTGCTTCTCGCCACCTGAAAGTTCGTTCGGAAAATGAGTAGACTGATCGCTAAGACCAACTATATCTAAGACCTTCGGTACCGTCCTTCCGATTTCTTTGTTGCTCATGCCTACAATTTCTAAAGCAAAGGAAACGTTCTCGAAAACTGTTTTATCGCGAAGAAGCTTAAAATCTTGATACACCACACCGATTTTGCGACGGAGCGTGGGTATTTCCTTATCCTTGAGCCTGTCGTAATCGATACCACCAACAATAATCTTACCGCTTGAAGGCTTCTCTTCTCTGGTTAGAAGTTTCATTAGTGTCGATTTGCCAGCTCCTGAACTTCCAACAACAATAACGAATTCTTTCGCCTCGATGTGAAGACTCACTTGGTCTAAGGCTGGGCCAACGGAATCACGTCCGTAATTTTTACTGACTCTGTCTAGTAATATCATAAGCATTGTAGAGTATAAGGTATAACTCCCCCCACTTCAAAGAGCTAATTTAACGAGAGGCCCGCTTCTATTAGCTCATCTATATTACCGCTTAAAATTCCCTCCACGTCAGTTGTTTCAAAACCTGAACGTGAGTCTTTTACTAAAGTGTACGGGTGCAGTACATAGTTGCGTATTTGGTTGCCCCATGCCACATCTTTGCTCGGGCCACGAAGCTGGGAAATTTTCTCTTTTTGCTGCTGAAGACGAAGTAGCGTCAAACGGGAAAGAAGTATTTTCATAGCAGTTTCACGGTTTTGAATCTGCGATTTTTCGTTTTGTATGGACACCACAACACCTGTGGGTATGTGTGTGATACGCACAGCAGAATCTGTAGTATTAACAGACTGACCACCGTGACCGCTTGCTCTAAAAACATCAACCCGTAGGTCTGCTTGCTCAACTTCAACTTCTTCTGGAGCCTCAATTTGTGGCAACACTTCAACCATTGCAAATGAAGTCTCACGCGAACCTGCAGAATTAAATGGACTTCTCCTAACTAGCCTGTGAACTCCGTGTTCATTTCTTAGCTTCCCGTAAATATTGTCGCCGACGAAAGTCAGAGTAGCATTCTTGATGCCGGCCTCTTCACCTTTCGATTCATCAATTAATTTCACTTTTACATCCGCTTTTTGAGCCCACTGAATATACATACGACGAAGCATGTCGGCCCAATCCTGCGCATCTGTTCCGCCTGCTCCCGCTTGAAGTGTCATTACGACATTATGATCATCGTATGGACCGCTGAATTTTAGATCGTTCTCAAGTTCGGAATACACCTCGCTTAGGTCGGCAAGTTGTTCTTCGATTTCTGATTTCAAGCTCTCGTCCTGCATTTTCGAAAGTTCCAAAAGTTCTTCGGACTTACTACGCAGCTGAGTCCAGGGAGTGATTTGTTTTTCAAGCTTTGCGTGTCTTCGGCTCGTTTCTTGTGCCATTGCGGGATCAGCCCAAAAATCATTTGCGCCCATCTGTTTCGTAAGCTTATCTAGTTCAATTAACTTGTCGCTAATCTTAAGATTTTTGTGTGCCGCGGCTATTCTGTCACAAAGAGCAGTAATTTGTTTGCTCAGGTTCTCCACTATACATCCCTGACTGTTTGTTTAAATAATTCACCTCGTTGTTTGTAGTTGTCGAACATATCAAAGCTCGCACACGCGGGTGAAAACAAAACTACATCTCCAGCTTTTGCAAAGCCAGAGGCTTTTGCAACTATCGTCTTTATGTCGCCCTCCAGCTTTATCGCTTTGCGGTAGCCTAATGATTCTAAATCTTGATTAATTTTAGTCGCTGTTTCGCCAATTAGAATTACCTGGTTAATGCGAGGGTGATTTGCAATAGCTTCAGCTAAACCAGTGAAATCACTCCCTTTATCGCTCCCCCCTAGTACTACAACTATCTTTTTGCCGTCAAATGAATTGATTGCAGCTATCGTCGCACTTGGAATAGTGGCAAAGCTGTCGTTGTAGTATTTCACCCCACGCACCTCGCGAACGAACTCGAGCCTGTGTTCGAGCCCTTTGAAGCCCGCAACTGCGCGCCGAACTGCGTCTTTGTCCTGCGTTATTTCCCAGGCGACAGTCGTGGCAGCACATATGTTTTCCCGGTTGTGTGGCCCGATAAGTCCGAACTCTTTTACAGGCATTATTACTGAGCTACCAATTACTAATTCACCTGCCTCTATTCGAGCCGTATCGCCACTCATGTATTTTTTCTTTATTCCTTCTCCGTTCATGCCCACTCTTGCACTTAGCTCATTAGATGGGTGCATAATTGTTACGTCTTCTGGACTTTGGTGTTTTGAAATATTCGCTTTTGCACAGATGTAATCTTCTAAATCTTCATGAACATTTAAATGCTCAGGTTCCACCATTAGCACTACGGCCAGATGTGGGCTTAGGCTCATGTCCCAGAGCTGAAAACTAGACATTTCGTAAATCACAATATCGCTATCATTTATTTCACCGAGTTCGTCTAGCGCGGGTTTACCAATATTTCCAAGTAGATGATTTTTTATTCCAGCCTCGTTTAATATTTTTGAGACCAGAGTCACAGTAGTACCCTTGCCCTTAGTTCCAGTAATACCCACAATTGTTGCCTGTGTCAGCTCAAAGAAGAGCTGTGTTACGGAAGAAACTTTTGTGGTCGTTTTTATTTTGTGTGGCGAGAGTCCGGGTGAACGAACAACCAAGTCATATTTGTCTAGCTCCCATTTCCCTGGATTAGACACGGTAGCGTTCTTCGGGAGGTCGTCCGAAGGATATTCGTCGTAAATATTAACTTCGGCGCCAATCTGGTTGAAAAATTTGATTGCAGATTTTCCTTCGTAGCCAAACCCTAGTATGGCAATCTTTTTACCCTTGTACTTGCTTACTTCCATATCGTACTTACCACATCGTAGTGTTTTGCAGCTTTGGCGACATGAGTCTTGCGCCCTAATATTCCAAAACACCAGTTGTCACCACTGTGCATGAGTTTGTGGACTACTCTTTGAACGTCGTTGCGAGTTATTGATTTAATTAAATCAATGCGCTCAGTAAAATTGTAAAATTCGTCGTAAATGAAGTACCTGGAATACCAGTTAACCAAATGTTGGAGCGTTTGATACCTTATTTGGAAACTTCCAAGAGCGTTTTGTTTAGCATTTCTTAATTCTTCCTCTGTCATTCCGTCGCGAATAAACTTAGCCAGCTCATAAGAAATGAACTTCACCAACTTCTCTGCTTTCGACGGAATAACACTGCCAAACACAGTCATCGTCGCAATGCCGCTGTAACTGCCTCCAGTGGAATGAATCCCGTAGAGCAAACCTTTCTCGCGACCTTTACCAAATATTCTTGAGTCCCAAGCACCAGTGAGTGTGTAGTTGATAAATTCTAAGGCGAGAGTTTCTCTCTCGTTAAGTTCGCCCTCGTCAGCAATCCTTAGCCCAAAAAATAGTTTGTCTACATCTTTTACTATAGCTACTGGTTCTTTGGTTGTGGTCAGAGTCATATCTGCTCTTGTGTTTCTTTCGCCTTCGGGAAGTCGGTTAGTGTACCGTTCTAGTAACTTAAACATGTCGCCGGATTTGTCTTTAATGTCGCCAGTGATAATAAATCTCATGTTTGACGCTCGATGCGTATCGGCGTGATGTTTATGAAGATCTTTTGGTTTTACTGCTGGCAGTTGATCTAGCCGTGTTTGGTAATCAAGTGTTCTGTCGTCACCCATGGCTTGCTCAAGAGCAATGTTCAACGTTAACGGATAGTGCATTAGACGCGAAGACAATTCCTCAACAATCGTTCCCTGTTCAGTTTCAAATTCAGATGGCAAAAAGCGAGGCGTAGTTAAACCCTGCCAAAAAAGTTTCATTATCCTCTCCCATTCAAAATCTGCAGTCTCAGCATAATATCCATTTAAAATGTTGTCAGTGTAGGCGTTATGTAAGGCTCCGTTCAAGCCAAACTCTCGGGAGAACTCACGGGAATTCTTGTAGTACTTATTCGCCCCGAAAATCATGTGTTCCATTGAATGAGGCACTTCATATTTCTGAGTATCAACGAAATCATAGCCAGACATGAACGTAAATTCCATGTTGACTATCGTTGAACCTGGCACATTAATTAGTAACCCCTTAGAACCGGTGGTTAGTTTGACTTCTCTGGCGCTGTGTTTCATTGCTGTGGATTCTGCCTGCTAGCGGCGACCTTTCTTCTTGTTTTTACGTTGCTTCTTTTTCTTCTTCCGGGCATCACTTAGTTTATTACTGTGATCTCGCTCTTCAGCACTTCGAACTGTGTTAATCTTCTCGGTTTTCTTAGACGGAGAGGACTTTTTCGATTCTTTAGTCGCAGACTTCCCACCCTCTACGGAACGTTTTGCTGCTCTTGTAAGTTCTGTTTCCGTTTGTAGGACTTCTTCCTGCGGTCGTGGCTCTATTCTAAACAAAGTTCTCACAACTTCGTTTTGTATATTACCCTGCATTTCATCAAAAAACCTTTGCCCTTCACGTCTATATTCTACAAGTGGATCTCGTTGTCCGATACTTCTTAGCCCGATACCTTGCCTTAAGTGATCCATGTTCTCAAGGTGTTGCATCCAATTTGTGTCCAAAATTTGTAGATAGACGTCGCCCTCCAGCCTTCGCATAATCTCAGGCGTAAATTCTTTTTCACGCCTCTTATAAAGCTGCATACTGACATCTGTTGCACTCTTCCTTAATTCTTCAGAGCTTTTTAGTTTTGCCAACGTCTTTACCTGGGTGTCACCAAATGGAATTATTACCCCAAGATCTTTTAGCCCCGCCTCTAACGTCTCTTCAGGTCCCGACGTAAAGGCCGCGACTTCACTTGTAATTAATTCATCAATATTATCGCTCAGGTCATCTTCCATGAGAATTTCCCTGCGCGTAGTGTAAACAGCACCTCTATGTTTGTTCATTACATCGTCATACTGAACAACATTTTTACGGCTGTCGAAGTGCATGCTTTCGATTTTTTTCTGTGCGTTCTCAATAGCCTTACTCAAAGACTTATTCTCGATTGGTGTCGTTTCGCTAACACCTAATCTTTCCATAAGCCCTGCAATTCTCGGACCATTAAAGATTCTCATAAGATCGTCCTCTGCTGACACATAAAATTGCGTCATTCCTGGGTCACCTTGACGTCCACAACGTCCCCTAAGCT
>SDBT01011082.1_pt1 | contig 14524 bp, 20 predicted proteins | sample 2277101 | NCBI WGS metagenome assembly SDBT01 (sample SAMN10404973, study PRJNA504765) | marine sediment metagenome | isolation source: marine sediment core GS10_PC15, 103 cmbsf | place: Arctic Ocean: Southern Knipovich Ridge | collected 2010
TCCAGCATTTCTAACAGCTTCCATAGCGTCAGTTGGGTGAATGAACATTGTATCAGCTCTATTCCTTTGTGTTCCTGGGAATATACCTCTGATGACATTGATCAAAGCCTCAAACTCTGCTTGTACTGGAATTGCTAGAGCCAAGTTTGCCTTGGTGTCAGTTGGAACTCCTGCTGCGTCAACTAATGTTCGGATAACTTTCTCGCCTACCATAAAGTAGAATTCGTTTCCTGCGTTTTTGAGGGACTGTTCTACTGATAGGAAGTTGTTGTCTTTCACATCGTTTCTGTTGACTGCGATGGTTCCTCTGTATGAGTTGTTTGTTCCTGATGTATCGAGTTCTACTGTCTCAACTTTACCGCCAATTGCTGGTGGTGTTCCGCCTCCTTCTGAGTATATCTCAATACCTTTTTGGTCGCCTACTGCTCCACCGACAGTGTCAGTGTATTTGGTAATTGGCACGTTAACTTTTGGGGTTTCCATGTCAATGAGTCTGGCGTACTGTTTCCAGTCACTCCAAGGCTCAGCACCTTCTAGGATCTCATCTGCAATTTTCAATGCAGAGAGTGTGTTTGGAATTGAAACAGTTTCTCGTAGAGCGTGTCCACCGATGTAAGGGTTTGACTCTGCGATGTTACCGATTCTGATTCCATATCTATTGAACCATACTTGGTCAAGATTTGGATTGAGTTTTCCGTCCTCGAATCCATTTGGATTGTGTCTATCAAATATGACGCTCATTGGAGTTTCGCGTATAGGTCTGAATGGATCCCACTTGAGTCCTTGTTGGACACCAGCTTCGGCTCCTAGCATAAGTGCTTCTCTAATGTGAGCCATCTCTGGCAAATTGAGAATACTCTGACGGTTGTGTTTAGTTTGTGTTCCAGTCATGTCTATGCTACAACTCCTACTTGACGTTGTACGTCAACTGCGATTATGCCAACACCTGTGGTATTGACTTGCAATGCGATTGCAATAACTCTATCAGTTGCTGCTGGAATTGCTGGAACTACAAGTAGTCCAGTTGTTCCCTCAGCGACCAATGCGTCGCCTATTGCTACTGTTCCCGTAACTCTAGCAGGACATCGTCCTTGGGTTACGACAACAATGGCCTCTCCAGCTACGTTGGCTGCGGTTGTTCCGCTTGTAGCTGTTCCAACTGTTCCATCACCATAGATACCGTCTGCATCTCCACCCACAGCGACTCCGTAGAGTTGCTCGTTGCCAGAAGCGTTAGCGGTAGCTCGTGGTAATAGTTCAGTTGCTGGGGTTGTGGATAGTATAACACCATCTCCCATTGAGACTAGCCCATTTGCGATCATATTTATCACAGAACTTGCTTCGTGATCGATTGGACCACGATGAAGTCCTTGGTAATTATTTACCATAATCGCACTCGAAAGGCATAGTTTAAAGTTGTTTTTATAAAAGGAAAAAATGATTCCAACTAGGAGTTGGATATCTGTTTGTCCATATTTAGAATTTCTGCTCGGGCTGCTTCCAAGTTGTATGATTTCTCATAGATTCTTGGTTCGTTACCTTGCTTACCTGTCATTGAACCAACATTGCTGATAGTTCTTGGAAGTGTCTCATGTAGTCCTATTGCTGTTCCTCTCTTTACTTCGTGTAAATCAAGGCCAGTCTTCATTGTCTGCATTTCTCTTACCTGTTTTGCAAGGAATTGATTTGCTTTTGTCAATTTAATGACTTGTTCTCGTAGTGGACCTACGTAGTGTTTGAGTGCTTCTCTAACAGTGTACTGCATTTGTTGAACGGCCTGTGGAGTATTCATCTGTGGTATTTGTGGCATTTGTGGAGCCATTTGTTTTAACACATTTGGATCCATACCAGGCATACCGCCCATAGGACCTGACATTCCAGGCATTGGTGGGAAGTTTTCAGTCATCTGATTTTCGGTGTCTGACATTTTCTCCATGTCTTTTTGTCCGTCCTCAGAAGAATCTGCAACTTGTGGATATGGTTCGGTGTTGTCAGAGGATTGTTCTGATCCGTCTGTTCCGTCCTTGTTTCCACCTTCAAGTGTTTCTTCCTTGATGAAACCGCTACCCTTTGATTTGATACCATAGTCATGATGTTGGGTTGGTTCTTCCGTCTTGTCCAATTTTACAGACTGTTCTTGGACTACACTTGACCAAAAGGATTGACCGAGTGCTCTTTGTCCTGCGTCTGCATGGTTGGATAATGCAATTGCTGTTTCGACAGTTTTTCTAAATGTTGGACTGGTTCCACGCAAAAATTGTTCTGCTTGGACCATTGTCGTACATTCTTGTAGTCTCATAATCAAAAATTTTCCGTAATAGTATAAAGGCGTTGACTAAAACCGTGTTACTTAAACTCTCTGAATAATTGTGGTTCGTACACCTGGCTGAGCGTGTGGGATAGAGTTACCTCTCCACATTAACCCGTTAGGAGCTGACACTACCCAAGTCAATGCAATACCGTCGTTCTCTCCAAGTATTACACCGCGAGGGACAACACAGAGTTCACAGTCTCCACTTGTGCAATTGTGCTGACATGGTTCTATTGTTTCTCCCCTTGGAGCACCGCCATTGATTGAAACAGCCTCAATTACCCCCATCTGTATGGCTGCATTTATCTCGGGATCCATTTCCAAGATTAACATTTGAATTGACTTTGTCATTGGATCATATTCAGAGTCGAGTATAGTTGCCTCTGTCTGCATGTTTGGATCATGGTTGATGTCCATTGATTTACCAATGGCCGTTCGTGACATACTACGCAATTCTTCTCCAGCTAGTAATCGACGATAAGGTTCACCCTCTGATCTGTGATCAGTAACTGCTTCCTGACTTGCACGGATAAGATACAAAGCTCCACCTTGACTTTCAGCCATTGCTTTTGATTTGTTTAGATAATCATCTGTTAACCAGCCGAACTCGTGACGAACCTCTGCAATTGCTTCTCTAATCATCTTTAGCGGTTTGCGGTAGTAGTTACGAGCCCCAGTACGCTGTGACAAATCCCCGTCTTTTTTGACTTTGTGTAGATTATCTGCTCGGGATTTTTGTCCAATCTTTCTATGAATTGTTTGAATATCGTGGAGTCCTTTTGATTCGATTTTATCGGCTTCAACATTTCCAGTTGGCGTCCAGTAGCATATACAATTTGGGTGAGTGTTAGTGTAACCAAGTCCTTCACTGGGTGGAACAGGCCTATGCGACCTGTCGTTCATGTCAAACACTTTCCCTCCGAACAGGTTACAAACATCAGAAGAATCGTGGTTCTGATAAACATATTCCATCAGCTCAGGTTCAGTTTCATTTAACATTCCACTCGGGTAAATTGCAATGTTGGGTGTGCTTAATGGAACCATTTGGGATTGTTCTACTGGGTATCTCCATTCTGGAATTGCTTTGTCATAGTTGAACCCTGTTGTTCCCAGCGTTGGTGGTTGGGATTCTGGAACGTTTGCTATTCCTAACCAATTGGTTTGATCATCTCTTGTTGGATAATTTGTAATATTGTAAGTGTGTGCAATGTTAGAACCTTCGGGATAATACTTTGGCTCGTTGGTTTTCACAGCTCCGAGTGGATCAGGTGTTGGATCTGTCATGTAGCCATTGATACCAACTGACGGAATAAAGTCCGTAGAGATCCCGTCGTTCTCTGCATTGGGAATGAAGACGGGTGGACTTCCAGTATCAGGGACTAGATACTTTGGTTGGTTTCCAGCGTTGTCAATTCCCGTTACAGGTCCTGGCCAAGGTAACGCAATAGGTGGTTCCACTTCGTTGTAATAGGCTAAGGCTGCTCGCTCTGCTTCCTCGAAGGAAATACCTCTACCAATGAGCCATTCTTTCATCTGTAAAATTTTAGTAATTATTTCTTCTTGCTGCAAGGACATGATAATTTAGAGTCCACCATCTCCTTGAAAATAGTTTCGCCAAACGAAATAAGAGGTCCTGGCTGTCCAGCAGTTGAACCTTCTCCACCTTCGGGATTTCTGCCACTTCCAAGTCCACCTTCCTCAATTTCAGGATCTTTAGGATTCATGTTCTTTTCTTTAACTTCGTGACCGAATGGAATATCTAACGGATTATGATCTTCTTTAATATTATGACTGGTAGTAGCGTCGTCTGGGTGGCTTCTCATTTTATCAGGATCTGGGAGAGCTTTAGCGATATCAATAGGAACTTCTTCTTGTGTTCCATGCGAAGTTGTAGCGTCCCCAACATGACTGGACATTTTGTCTGGATCAGGTAAGGCCTTTGCGATATCAATAGGGACTTCTTCTTGCACTCCAACTCCAGCAATTCCGAGAGCTGTTGCAACTTCTGAAATTTGAGCATTGCAAATAGCCCATGCAGAGTCTTCACTCTTTCCGTCTGCTTGGACGTCCATTGCACAATCGTGAACTTTCTCAGGCATTATTGATAATCTCTCCCTGTCATCCAATCTTGGTTCTGTGTTGATCGTTTATAGTTATTTTGCATGTCTGGACGAATGTCAATCATCATAGAGTCGTAAATTGGGTTGTCCATTGGAGGACTTCCCATGACCTGATTGTCCCAGTGAATCGGTTGTCGGTTTTCCTCAATAGGTCCACCGCCAATGTCGTGCTGTGGTAAGTTCATGTTATCATCATAATAGACGTCCTCTGGATTATTTCCAGTTCCCTCCTCTCCCTGTTGGTCAAAGCCCTGTGGCTGTGACATCATCTGGTTCATTAGCAATTGCTCTGGCGAGAACATCTGTTCTAGTTGCTCGTCCATGTCTTTTGTAATTCCTAATCCTGCTTGGATAAACAAATTGTTCAAGACAACAGGATCTTTTGGTAGTGGTGAGTTGACATAGAGTTCAAGTAATTTAATTTGGTCTTGTACTGGAATGTCTTTCTTCTCAACCTTTCCAAATTCAATTTCAAACTTTAGTGAATCCCAATCAAGCCATGTCATTCCTCCCGTATCAGGATCAGGTAGTGGATTAGATTCATACCAAGGTTTGAATAATTTTTCAACTAACTGTTCTTTAATAGATATTGGGAAAGCAGACAAACCAATCTCGTCAAGAGCTGCTGAAGAGCGAGCGTTAGCGAACTGATGACTTTCAGAGCTTCCTTGTTTTCCACGGAAATCATTTAGAGCTTTAAAGATTGGACCTATTGTTAAGTCTGTAAATTGTTCTGGGTTAAAGTTGCGAGCTTGTGATCCTAGTTCCTGGACTTCAACTTTAGTTCCTGCGACAACATCTTGTCCAATGTCAAGATTTTCAACTTGTGATTGGAGTTCACCTCTTGACTTCTCATCTCCTGATTCAACAGTCCATAAATTGTGAGAAACATATCTTTGTTCTGCGAGCTGCATAGTATATTGAGTAGCATACTTTCTGTCAAGTAGAGATTGTAATTCTCTTTGTTCAACCTCTCCTCCATTAAGTGGCAAGTTAAATAATCTTGGGCTTGTCATTGAAACTGCGAATCCAGTTCCGAACGCACTTGCGTCAACCTTGTTCCAAGTGAAATGTAACACTTCTCCAGGGTTGTGATAACCTTGATATTCTGCTCCACGGAATTCATACTTGTATGGAATTCTTTGTCTGTCCCACCATATTCTTGCGAATGAAGAAATTGGTATGTGCATTAAATCTCGGAAGGATCGGACGTTCTGAATTCCCATACGAGGTTTCCACACACTGTTTCCATACCAAAGGAGTTCCTTTACCAACTCGGTATCGAGCGTATCAAATTGTAAATCTTTTGTAAATTTCTTAAAGTAATCAACGACAAAAGTTTTTTCAGCTTTAACATAATGTGCTCCGCCAGTAACTTGTGATGACAAATGGTTGATGGCCAACTGTGTATCTTCATCTATTTGCAATCCAATCTTCTGTGTTCTAAATGGAATTGCAGGAGTGTCAAAAGTTTTTGAAGTGTAACCTTCACGCGAATAAGCTCCGACAGTAGAAATTTCTGGACCCCATACTGGCTGTGATAAACCAGGAGAGATCTCCATAAAATTAGATAGTTCAGCTAGTGGCATACTTGGTGTATTTTTTCTAAAATTTCTTGGGACTTGAGCTTCGTAGGTAAATCCCTTAGCTGCGTTTTTCAGTCGTGCAACAAATCCCATAATTTTTGTTAACCTTATTCCTTAAAGTTATTGTGTTATGAGGGACATTCCTTTCTGTCCTTCAAAGAGATACTTTCCACCTGTTCCTTTAGGGGGTTTTTTCTCTAAAATCACTATGCAGAAGCACTTGTAACATAATTGATGACGTTTCCAGTTCAGAGCTTTGGGTGATTTGGAGTTTTTATAACAACCTGTTCCAAATTTATGTCCCTGACAAACGGCCACTTCGTATCTATGTATGCAGAAGGTATCTTATATACGGACTACCTTCGTCGCTTTTTTCTAATTGGTGTAATTTGGTAAGCTGACGGATTGTGATTTTGACCAGCAACAAGGCAATAGATGATAGACATCACACTATCAGGTGGGTGATTGAAGGTCTTCATTGCCTTTTGTCGAGGATCTTCCGTGCGTACTTCCTGCACGTCGTCGAGATCCTTACGCGTGATAGCTGTCATGTCGTCCATTAGGAAATCAGTTTGCCAATCATAGAAATGTGGTATCATGAACATTGGTCGGTTGAATTCTGTGTCATTGGGATATGCTGGATGAGATACTGACATTCCCACAAAATCAACGAAATTCTGGATAACTGTTGTTTTGTCAATTTGGATCCTGTCTTGGTCGATTCCGTGCTCGTCAGTGTTTTGTGAATACTCTTGATTTGGTTTAATTTCATTTCCAATTGTCTGACAACCTCTAAACTTATGTCTTCCAATTCCTTCAAACTTTTGGTCATGTGAATCCCTACCTCCTCCTTGGATTAGCGGTATTTGGTCTTGTCCATATCCCCAGTCCCCGACTGCAAAATCGACTTCATAGTTATTGAACAAATCTGTAATAAATCTAGCCTGATCCATTGGGTGCTCCTGGGGACGCGGATCAATCCAGACAAGCTGATAGCGGTTAATCTTACGCCAATGAATAATAACTGAAGCAACAGTTTTCGACGCAGCGGGACCAGAACCAAAATCTACTCCACCGAGCACATAGATTTCTTCACCATAGAGAGCTTTGAGATCAATGACATCTTGTGGCAATAATAGTTTTAAATAATTTACATAACAGGCCTCGACCATCTCAGGAGTAATTGGACGTCGCTCGGCCTTGTAAAAGTCACCCTCACAATGAGAGAGGAACATAGAACGCGGATAATGTTTTTCCTGATATTCAATAGAAAGTTCTGGTTGCACTTTGTATTTAGTTACAGCGTCAAGTATTGTTAAGGGGATATGAGGAAATATTCTTTGAGGAAATCTATAACCCCGATAGTCTTTATTAGTTGGGTTTTGAGCAACCCATCTTCCAGTGAGTATTTTATCGAGTCTATCTTGATCATTTGATATTTCTCCGTGTTTGTTGAACTCAAGTTTTTCTCTCCAATCGTCGTTGTCATATTTCCATTCGCGCTGATCTGTACGCTTCCACATTTTGTAGTAATCACTACCAGCTTCACCTCCAATTCCGAAAGCATAGAATCTACCATGAGTCTTGGATAAACTATACATTGCGACGGGAAGGAATCCAACGTCTTGAGCTTGTGCTTCATCTAAAATTAAAACCTCATTTGATTTTCCCTCTACTCCGTGGTATTTGTTTTCGTCGGTAACAAGGTAGATGACGGAACCATTAAGGAGTTTAATTCTTCCAACATTCGCTTTTCCGTGGGGGAGATATGCTTCCATTTTAGGATTAGAAATAAAAGTTTCTTGTCGAAGTCTTTGCTCGGAGAAAGCCGACCTGTGCAGATCATCGTCTGCAACGTATGTAACTTCGCTACCTGGTTTGGATAGAGCAACCCAAGCAATAAGAGAAGACGCGTTCGTCGTCTTGTAAGTTTGACGGCCATTTACCATCATTATGTGGGGGTGCTCGTCCATAAGTGGTTCCCTCCAAAAGGGATCTTTTCTAAAGTTCAATGGCTTTCGTCCTATCATTGGTCGAAAGTCTCGGATAAAATCAAGTAAATTATCGGGAACAATTGTGGGGAGCGCTTGTTCCCGTTTTTGATTTAAAAGGTCTTCAACTAATCCAAGACGAAAGCCATCAGAGTGTGGCAACCTAGATCAACTGCTTTAGAGTCTCCGCTTCATTCTCAGCCATAACGGTTGGATTGAATTTGTATGCGATCTCCTCTGGAGTTAACATGCTTGTTGCTTTCTCTACTGCTTCGAGTCGTCTCGCGAATTCGTGAGATTTCTGCAATGCAGAGAATAGTTGAGATTGGTAGCCAACAGCCTGACTTAGTTTCACCATTAATGTGTGATCTTTCTCACCAGTTGGTTTTGACGCCTCTATATGGAATTCCTCGGCCAGAACGTGCATTATAGATAATCCTATTTTTGCAACGTGTTCAGCGCTCGTCCAATCTCGCATGAACCGACTCGAACGTTATTGCTTAAAATTGTTTTATGCCTATGCGTCTAATTCGCAGTCGTCATCGTGGTCATCTTCGAGTCCTCCACATTCAGGACATTCTTTCTGTGAAACCTGATGTCTCAATCTACAACACACGACTCGCCACAGTAATCTTCATTGACCACCATGTTACTAGCTGAACTCCACTCGTCTAAAAGAGTCTGGTTTTCTGTGTCAGTCGTGCTAGGTCCACTTCCCCATTTGTCAAACATAGTAAGCCTAGCGATCTGTTTTTGGTATTCTTCCATCTTTTCTTTGAGTGGTTTTACAAGATACATTCGACACCAGTTTGCAACTTCCGAGTCTGTCACATTGAGAACATAGATCATGTATTCTCTTGTGTTCTTGATTACTTGCTCGTAATGTTTGATAGTTTCAAAAGCGAATGGATCATACTTCTGCAATAGTTTCAATTCATAGTCCTGTGCATGTGCTCCACAATAGCACTCCCCAGATTTATTGAGCCACTCATACACGGGACTCTTTTCCAATTCGTTCTCATTATAATAATCCCATAGCTGTGCTCCGCTCTTCCAAAGGAATGGTTTTATGAAAATTGTCTTTCCGTCATAGTCGACTGGTTTCTTTGAATATTTCTTAATCTTGTCGCGAGCGTTGGATTCTTTTTTTCTGACGCCAGATATGTAAGCTGCGTTCTCCCCGAGAGTTTTCAGCTTGGTTTTCATAAAGAACCACCAAGCATGATATTTTAGATAACCCATCCACATGGCGTGATTGCCAGGTCCTGCAAATCCATATTTCTGAATTACAACAATAAAGCGATCGTACTCGGTGTGAGCCCAAGTCATCTCTAATGGCCAATGTTTTTGTTTTGTATAACGAATTACAAACTTTCTAGTTTCTTGGGATCCAAGTCCTGTATTTGTAAAAACAACTCCCTTAAACTGTTTGGGGTAGTTTTTAGCAATAAAGTCAGCGACGCAAGTAGAGTCTTTTCCTCCGCTGAAAAGGACATAAAGTGAGTCAAGGTCGTGTTTTGCAATGACTTCGTCCATAATTTCTTTAGGAGTCTGTGGCTCGTACATGATCCACTCTTGCTCGTCATTCAAATTTTGCTCCTTGCCTCTTTTGTAAATAATTTGTCAGGTCGTTTAACTTCGGGGTGAGATATTTTATAATGATTTTTCATTTGTGACCATCTGATACATCTGTAACTTGGATATATACAATCAGGACACATCAAAAGAAACTCTCCATTGTATTGTTTTGTAGAGAATCAAGTCTCTTTTTAATTATTTTGACGTACTCTGGGTTCAACTCTATTCCAATCCACTTTCTGTTATTCTTTAGTGCAACAGCAGCTACGGTCCCACTTCCCATGAAAGGATCGAAAACGGTTCCACCTTCGGGACATGCACATTTGATTATCCTTTCGGGTAAGGCCTCGGGGAATGTTGCAAAGTGAGCGTCTTGGAATGGTTTGGGGTTTATCCAAAAGACATCACCTGGGTTTTTTCCTTGCTCGGGATTACCAAGGCCTACTTCGTGATCAGCACCATCTTCTCTTTTCTCTTTGATTCTGTCAGGTGAACTTGCGTATTGCTCTGATTGTTCTCTGTCGTACTTTGTCTGCATGTTTTTGAGAATATCTTTCCCTGTTCCGAAATGTGACCTGTCACCCGGTTGGTGGTTTCCGTATTCCGCCATTTCTTTCTCAGAAGCTCGCGCTGCTGGGATTGCTCCATCGAGTCCCATCTGATTTAATTTCTTGGCGTCTCGAATTCTTCTATTGAAAGCTGCATAGCCACCAAGAGGTATTTCTCTTACAGCGTCTAAATCAAAGTAGTATCTAGGGTTTTTCGCGAAAAAGAAGACCGACTCCCATTTATTGTTAAATCTGTCCTTAACACTACTTGGCATTGCGTTCGCCTTTGCCCACACAATATGATTACGTGCAATCCAATCATTATCTATACAACTGATGTAAAACCTTTCAGGGACGCCAATTCTTGTCTTGTCACGGAATTGTGTTTTATGCTGAATAATGTCCTGTGAGCCTTCAAACTTGGTATAATCAACAGATCCGTACTGTTTGTCGTTTCCCTCGGCCAAATCCCTCATTCCCCCCGAGCGCGTGGAATATGTGTCGCCAAGGTTAATCCAGCAAGTTCCCGTGTCTTTTAGGATTCTTTTCATCTCAACCATAAGGAGATCTAATTTTTTCAGATAATCCTTAAAGTCGGGTTCTGAGCCCCATTGAGGATCTTCGTAGTGAGCTGAACAGTCAGGACAAGTATGGGAACTCCATTTGGACTCATCTCCATAGGTCCCCTCCCCAAGTGCGTCCTCCATCCATTCATTTGATTTTCTCTCAGCTCGTGTCTTCCTTCTTATTTTGTCATGTGTGCAAAGTGGGTTAGTGGATTCTTTCCAACTTCCCGTTCCATAATCTCGGAGTCCCCAGTAAGGTGGGCTAGATATAACGCAATCAACTGATTTCTCCTCAATCTCTGCAATCTTCTCAAGGACGTCACCGACGAGAAGTTTTCCATTATGCCACTCGTTTGTGGACATCTTGTTCCTCTTTTCTTATTGCCTGTATTTCGTAACTTGTGATAACATCTTTCTTTAGCAGTTTTATTAAATTCCTCTTACGGGAAGCCATTTTCTTATTCATTTCATTTCCCACTCTTTCTTGAATTTCAACTCGTAGGTGTCCGTGTGTTTGCAAACCCAGACAGTTGTGTGACCTTCTGTTATGGCCAAGACTTTGTCCTGTCCACCTGGCTCGCACTCACAGGTTGCGGACTTTACAAATATGTCAGTCATACGATAGAGTCAATCTCCACATAACCGCACTTTGGACATTTGAGTGCTACCTCAACTATTTTACAATTTTTCTGAGTCCCATAATTAAAATCGAAAGGTTCCTTGCATTTGAAACAAACTTGAAGTCCGTCAGTCATATCCAGCCCTCACTACAAAACAATAAGCCAAGTGAAAATGCAAACATAGACGAGCCAATTATCAACATAACCTCACCAATACTCATTTCGCGTAGAATCCCAGCATAAATGCTACCAGACTGAAAACGGTTCCAAAAACTGTTCCTGCAACGAAATCGCGATAATTAACGTTCACGCTTAGCTCCAAAAATAAATTTCCATGTTGAAAAATCACACACCATGTTTTCTTTTTTTACATTGTATTTTTCCATAAGCTCCTCTACCTTTATTCTGATTAATTTAGGATTCAATAGAGTCAATCCCCACGACATCGCAAATAGTTGATAGCGGAACCCTGACTGGCGTGAATGGGACAGGTTCTCCCCTGTCCTTGCATTTTTGACAAATTTTCTGAACCGCTGACATCATCTGGTAGATCATTCCACAGTTCCAGCAGAAAGTCTTTTGTCCCCCTGACCAATTTCTCGCGAGGCTCATTTTAGGATCTCCAAAAAATGTTTTTCAAATCTGCATACATCACAAACAACCGTACAGGATTGGGCTTGACACCCACAAAGACAGGCACAGGTCATTTTAGGATCTCCTTGAGTTTTTGATACACATCAATATCATCATTAGTTTTTTCATTCCAAACTTTCTCTAATTGATTTTTTAATTCCTCAATCTTGGCGAGTTTATGTCCACTAGCATACACTATATCATTTAATTCAAGTATGACTTTCTTGAGGGATTTGATTTCCTCCTCTAATGGTTTAACTCGATTAATGTATGTGCTCATTTTAGGATCTCCTTGAGTAAATCCATGAGTCCACCGTTTCGCTCGGTATGTTCTTCTGCGAATTTCTCAACCTTGGCGAGTTTGTCCCCTTGCTTGTTGATGTATGTCATGTGTCTGTCCAGTGTTCTTTCTGTCTTTTCTAATTGCACTTTTAATTCTAAAATCCTCATCTGCTGTCTTAGGATAATTGTCTTGGCTTCCCCAGCTTTGATTTTCTCGAATTCTTCCTCAGCACTCATACCCCTTTCAGAACTCCTTGGATTCTTTTAATTGTGGCAAGTCCGTCCATATCAGGATAACCCATCATTTCCTTAATCTCGTCGATTTTGGATCGCAGGAATGTTATCTCCTTGGATAGTGCTTTTACCATCATGTCGTCTTCACAGACACATGGAAACATTTTACATTTAGGACATGCTACACTTTCTGCCATTTTCCGTTCTCCTTTTTCACAATTTTCTCTGACTTGAATGTTGATAGGATTCTGCGAACTGAACTATCTGGGATTCCGTCAACTCTGCATAGTTTGTAGAGGTCATGTAACATTCTCGGCTCAGACAGGTTCTCCAAGACATTTTCCATGTGTACTGAGAAAAATGTACGCGTCTTGACTTTGGGTTCCTCTATCCCGTTAAACTCGGTCATAGGTTCCTGCTCCCGACTTCGTTTGATATCTCAGCCATGTGTTCATAGACTCTAGCTGAGAGGCTTGGAAATGGAGAGTTGACGTCGTCATCAATTTCTTTCATTATAGCACGGACTTTCTTGTCAAGTGCATCCAGGTCGTGATATTTTTGTTTTAGCTCAATTGTGTCCAAGTCGTAGATGTTAGTCATTTCAGCTTATCCATGAATTGCTTTTTGAGTAGATTATTTGTCAAGGCCATGATTACGTCGTGGTCTGAGTCCATTCTAATAATATCGAGAGTCTTACCCATGTCGCGTTTGGCTTCATCAATAACTGCAACAGATATCTTCGGGTTCTGCAACAATTCAAAGTATGACTTGAAGACGCGTGTAAGCTGACTTTCCAGCGTATTTGCCATTTTCACCTTCATTTGCTTTTGGCTTTGCTCCCTCTGGATTTCGACTCGTTTGTAGATGTCGATTATTTCCTGGGTGCTCATTTTTTCTTCTCCAATCTGTCACTTAGATATTGTGGAAGTTCTTTCATAGTGATTTTTTTCATTATGCCTATTCTTTTAATAATTTTCTCGAGGTCTTTATTTTCCCAATCATTATTTGCAAAATAATTAAGCATACAAGTCTCAGTGTAATTCCAATCCACCGTTAAAACTTCAGTGAGAAGTCTGTTTCTCATCTCATCAGGAATTACAGCTAGGGCGTATTCCAGATTTGTTTTTCTTTGTTGCTTACTCAAGATTCCAACTCGTCCTTGTAGAGTTTGTCGGCCAACTTCTGAGCGTCCTCGGGATTGGAATCTGACCTGACATGGACAGTAACCCTTTTCTCCCCTTTCGTGTTATCGTTACTCACTTTGACTTCGTATGCAAAATCTTCGTGTATTGTATTTACAGCGAGGGGTTTGTCTGTAAAGAGGTAAGGATCTTTTTTGTGGTCTGCAACACATTTGTCGGTGTGGCCTGTTTCAGGTGTTGCTCCACAATCGGGACATACTTCGGTCATTGCATACGTTCCAAACCTTCGGATATAGCTGCGTGTAAAATAGAGCTGTATGAGACGGTTCCGTGGGTTGCAGTCATTTGTCTGATTTGTATCTGTCTTATCTTCTGATCTTGCAGAGGAGTAAGATTGACACATTTCTTGACAAGTTTTATTTTTTCTAACATGTATCTAAATATCTAAAGACTACTATATAATCATAGTCTTTGGCTCCTTACGTTGTTGAATCGTAAAGGGTTGGAGCCAAAGTTGGAATTCCCATTCCAGCTTTCTTTGTTTCTTGTAGATAATAAATGGAGCCCCCAATTCGTACGACCTCCATCACCGTCGTGGTTGCTCCTGCAATTAGGAAGAATCGGGACACTAAGTCTCGGGGTAAAACTCTATTATACATTCCGCACATTCTTGCCAAGGACCGAAGTGATCCTTTTCACATCTCTTGCAGACCGTTGAGAATTCATAACGGCCTGATTCCTTATCCCATCTTGATTCCAATGCAGACACTGAGCACTCTGTTATATAATTGGGTTGCAGATAGTGATCGGTCTTTTATTAGTCTAAAAAAAATTTTTGTACTATTTCTGTGTGGGTGGGGGAGTGGGTGGCGACGCCTCTCGCAAAACTCGTTGCTTTGAGACTCATTATACC
>SDBT01011083.1_pt1 | contig 14524 bp, 9 predicted proteins | sample 2277101 | NCBI WGS metagenome assembly SDBT01 (sample SAMN10404973, study PRJNA504765) | marine sediment metagenome | isolation source: marine sediment core GS10_PC15, 103 cmbsf | place: Arctic Ocean: Southern Knipovich Ridge | collected 2010
TTTATAACATGGATGTTTGAGGTGGGTTGTGCGCCTTTGGTGCCAAGGGTGAGAGAGGGTGTTTGTCCAAATGGTGACGAGAGTGATGAGTGGGTTGTCAACAACGACCAAAGAGAAAACAGCAATCGGACTGCTGGTTCTTTTCGCTCTAATCTTCGCGCAGCCTGCTGACTTGCACGCAGCAGCAGAAATCCTCGGTTCCTGGACTGAGGGCACAAGCCATACAGCCGAACCCGGCCCCGACCGCGCTTTGATATTTACCGCCCACGCCAAGGACGACAACAGCGATATGAACATAACTTCGGTCACTTATGGCGGTCAGTCAATGACCAAAGTTATCGAGCAGAATCATGGAACGATCTTTCGGTCATACGTCGCGGCGTTCATTCTCGACGAGGTGGGCATTAACGCCGCAAGCAGTAATACATTCAATGTTACATGGGCCCAAAATCCTTTTGCAACACCGGGATACTCGAGTGTCTTTTTGGGTAATGTTATTCAAGCTATTCCTATCGGTGCCAGTGAAAGTAACGGTATCTCAAGTGGCTACACGGTGACAACCAATCCGCTTTCTACAAATAATGGTGATGTTGTCGTTGTTGCCGGTACCCACAATAATTCCGGTACCTACTCGGTTAACAATGGCTTTACCAAGGCAATCGAACTGACGGTTCAGACCGGAGATGGGGTTGCTGGTTACAAGCAGGCAACCGGTGTTAATGAGACTCCGAGCATTACGCACTCCTCAGAGTCACGCCAGGTAATCATTGGCTTCGTAGTGCAAAGTGGGGAGACCGATCCCCCGACGCCTGATCCTGCAACGTTTTCGTCTGCTCCTGCGGCCCTAAGCGATACGGAGATAACGATGACTGCAACGACCGGTACAGATGCCACCGGCCCTGTTGAATACTATTTTGCCGAGACCAGCGGCAATCCGGGCGGTAATGACAGCGGCTGGGTAACTAATCCGGTCTATAATGATACCGACCTTAGCCAGAATACCCGGTACACATACACGGTCCAGATGCGTGATGCCTGGTTAAATACAGGTGGCGTATCGACTCCTCCACGGAGTGCAACGACAAAGCTGACGCCGGACCTAATAGTAGCGGTATCGGGAGGTGATTACACCACTATTCAAGATGCAATCAATGCCTGCAGCTACGGGTGGATTGTTGAAGTTACCGACGGCTTCTGGAGTGGCTCAGGGAACCGCGACCTCGATTTCGGTGGCAAACGCATAACTGTCCGCAGTGCGAACGGGCCCGAAAACTGCACTATAAACTGCGGCGGGACCTCGATATCTCCTCATCGCGCGTTTTACTTCCACAGCGGCGAAGACGCCAATTCAATCGTGGAGGGTTTTACTATCAAGGACGGTTATACCAAACGTAACGGCACCATCCCTGGCATGGATGACGCGTTTGGTGGAGCTATATTTTGTATAGAAAATGCAGAAGACAAGCCTTCTTCACCAACAATCCGAAACTGTATAATTACAGATAACAAAGCGGTTGATGACAACGGAGAGGCGTACGGTGGTGCGATATTTTGTCAATCCTCGGCGCCAACCATTGTGGACTGCACTATTAGTTCCAACCAGGCCAATTTCGGCGGCGGCATCGGCTGTGCATACCCTGTGGAACTGGAGGACCCCCCGGTGCCGACAATCATTAATTGCACAATCAGCGACAATGTTGCTGTTTGCGATGACCCTGTCAGCTACCCAACAAATGGTTTCGGGGGCGGCATCTATTGTTATGACAGCTCCATTATAATTAACAATTGCACAATCATCGGCAATTCAGCTTTCTGGGGCGGAGGCATCTGTTGCGAATACTCTGTGGACCCGGAGATAGCTTACCCGCAACTTGTGATTTCGAGGAGTACAATCAGCGGCAATTCGGCGGCCTATGCCAACCCTGACCTCTATGATTGGGGCTATGCAACGGGAGGGGCAATAGCGATGTCACCATTGTGCGGAGGGAACATTTCCCGGAGCATGATAATAGGGAACTTGGCGGTGCATTACGGCGGTGGTATCGACTGCTGGGACACATCGTCGCTTGAGATTGTCAATTGTATTATCAGCGGGAATCTGGCGGACAGCGGCAACCCTGCAATTGCCAGTGCCGGCGGCGCGATATGCTCCTACGGGTCATCGCCGACGATAGTGAACTGTACGATTAGCAGCAATGAGGCGAAAGATTACGGATGGCAGGAGTATGAAGATTTCGGGGGAGGGGGCGGCGTATTCTGTTGGCAAGACCCGGGATACGTGAGTCCTATTGGCTCCCGGCCGACTATCATAAACTGTATATTCGAGAACAACGGCCAACACGCCGTACATGAATACGGGGACGATTCTGATCCGAATCTGGTGCATTGCCTCTTCCACGACAACACCGATGGTGATTACTATGACTGGGACGAGGACAGTACATTTACCGGGGCCGACAGCATCAATAGCATTCCTGACGGTTTTGCAAGAGAGAACAAAGACGGTGACCCGCGCTTTATGAGCGACCCGAATGAGCCGCAGGAGCCGGAGGACCCCAACGAGTTTACGTGGACGGATGACCCGAGCCTGTCGGATAATCGAACGACTCTATATGACTGGCGTGGGTCGTTTGTCGCTGATGAGCTTGTCGGCAGGCATATTAACGCCAACAGCAACCCGAACCAGAGACGGCAGGCGTACATTACAGGTAATACGGCAACGACGATAGAGGTTGTTGGCGACCTGACGGGATATGTTGCAAAGGGCGACAAATATAAGATTATCGATTATCATCTGTGGGGTGACTCACCGTGTATCGATACGGGCACGAGCCGGGGGGCGCCAATAACAGATATTGAGGGTAACGTGCGACCAGTGGACATATTGGGTGTGGCAAACGTAACCGAAGGTAACCCGAACGCCGACGGGGTAGTTGACTTTGAGGATGTTTTGATAATGGCGAATAACTGGTTGCGTGATGACTGTGAGGGTCCGGAGACATGCGGCGGTGCTGATATAGCACCTCCCGGCGGCGACGGAGTTGTCAACTATTGGGACTTTGGCGCAACAGGTTCTAATTGGCTTGTAGAGGCGCTTTGGGACATTGGGGCCTATGAGTTCCAAATAGCCGAGTAAGGACAGAGGACAGAAGCTCGATACTCGATACTGGATTCTCGATTCTTGATACTAAATCTACCACGAAGGACGCGAAGGACACTGAGGTTTTTAGACACGGATTCCTACTTCGCACAAGGCTACGAAGGACAAGTAACACTGATTAACACTGATAATATTTTACCACGAAGGACACGAAGGACACGAAAATTTTTAACCACGGATTCCTACTTCGCAATCCTACTTCGCCAAGGCTATGTAGGACAGGGGCTACGAAGGACAAGTAACACTGATTAACACTGTTTTGTCTGCATGGTGTACTCGGCACAGGCTCAACTCGATGTAAACATCGGTAGAGACTGGGCCTTCGTCCACAGGCCAAATATGTTGGCCTATTGTGAGCAGACAAAAACTGCCTTCAGGCAGGAAGGATCACCCTTTAGGGTGGAAAGATAACACCATCAGGGCAGAAAGATTTTTTGCGCTAAAAGGCCCTTTAGGGCCGAAAGATTTTTAACCACGAAGGACGCGAAGGACACAGAGATTCTTAGTTGTGGTTTTTTTGCTCCCCGGTGAAATTAAGGTTGAATAAATGGTAAATGGCCGGGGGCAATTAGTCAATTGCAAATCACCACACACTGCTTGACCTGTTTACCATGAGCGAGCATAGCGAGTCGAATGGAGCGACCCCAGCGGATTTATACTGAGCTACGTCGAAGTAGTCGAACGGACCGTTGTATTCCAAGAGATATTCGATATTCTTTCCCATAAATCATTTGCGTATCACTCCTCAAACGGTATAATTTATGAATCAACTGGCAGGACCACTGGTGAATTACGGCAGGACAAACAACAAACTACATAATAGGGGTAAAATTATGGAAAATCAGCTTATGTTATTCGATCCAAGATTTTTAGAATCCTATGCAGGTCATTTGATCTTACGTGATACCAATGTCGCGTTGGTTGAGCTCATTGCTAATGCCTGGGATGCAGGTGCTACTCAAGTGGAAATAGACTGGCCTGATCAAGACTCCAATAACCCATTTAGAATTGAAGATAATGGTTCTGGCATGAGTGAAACCGAATTCAAGCTGCGCTGGCGTACACTGGCTTACGACAGGGTGAAAGTACAAGGACAATATGCAGATTTTCCAGAAGGAGTGGACCTACCGAAACGTCTCGCTTTTGGAAGAAATGGAATAGGACGCTTTGCTGCTTTTCGTTTTGGCAAAGAATATTTCGTAAGGACTTGGAAAAATGGAATAGAAGTACAATTCAAGGTAAAACGTGGCCAAACAATTCCTATCGACATAGAAAGAATTCATGACAGAGAAAAAGATGGTCATGGAACCGAAATAATAGTCAACAACCCAACAAAATTGAATTTTCCAGAGGTGGCTGTAAGAGCCGAAATAGGTATGAGGTTTCTCTATGATCCAAACTTTATTGTAATGATAGATGGAAAACGAGTGAAGTTTAGCGATATTCCTACAAAAAACGTGGAGGAGATTTACATAGAGATAGAAGGCCTTCCTAAAGTTACGATTTTTGTAATAGATATACAAGAAACGGACCGTACAACTAGACAACATGGAATAGCATGGCATGTTAATAACAGATTGGTCGGTCAGTGTTCTTGGCGAGGTGCTAGCTATCAGGCTTTTATAGATGGACGAAGGATAGAAGCTAGAAGATATACATTTATTGTTCAAGCAGATTGTCTTGCTGATTGTGTCCTACAAGATTGGTCAGGTTTTGAACTGAAAGACAAAACATATATCAAAGTAAATGAGAGAGTACAAGAGGCCATCCACAACCACTTAATCAAACTAACAAAGAATAGACGAAAAGATACATATCAAAACATTAAGAATGCAAACAAGGAAAAGATTGCTGGGATGAGTCCATATAGTATGGAAAAGTGGAACACGTTCGTTAATGAAGCACAAGAAGCATGCCCGTCAATAAGTGAAAGTGATCTAATCCAATTAGCGGGAGTCTTAGCCAATCTTGAAGTATCAAGGTCCCGCTATGGCTTAATACAAAAACTACACGAACTCGACTCGAATCAATTAGACGACTTATACAAAATCCTTGACGATTGGAACTTGGACATGGCTAAAATAGTCCTTGACGAACTCCAGATCCGATTGCAACTTATTGAAGAGCTAAGGTTGAAAACCGATAGCAGGTCCACAGCTGAAGTCCAAGAACTACAACCGCTCTTTTATCGTGGCTTATGGATATTTGGCCCTGAGTTTGAAACAATTGAATTTACTTCTAACGAGGGAATGACCAAAGTCATTCAAAAGCTTTTTACCAAGGAATCAAGAGGAACTCGCAATAGACCCGACTTTGCAATTCTCCCAGACAGCACGGTCGGCCTTTATTCGTATCCAAAATACGATGAGCATGGTGGTGAATCTGGTGTCGACCGGCTCGTTATTGTCGAGCTTAAAAAACCGGGCATAACTATCAGCACGTCTCAAAAAGACCAGTGCTGGAAATACGTAAAAGAACTATACGACAAAGGCATGCTAGTAGATTTTTCGAATGTGACATGCTTTGTTCTCGGATCACAACTGGATCCCAACGAAAGCCATGTTCGAACTGAAAAGAACGAAAAAGTTAAAATTACACCTATGCTCTATATGATTGCGCTTGAGCGAGCGAAAAGTCGAGTGCTGAAACTCTATGATAAGGTTAAGGATGCTCCGTTCCTAGACAGGCAGAAAATTAATGAATTCTTGAAAACCAGTCGTGAGAGTACCTTATTTAGTGAGAAGCCACTTCGCCTACCAGAAACTACTGATTAAGGAAAATGACGTCGGAGCACGCAATTCCCACGAAAATCAGTTGACTTTAACTCTAAGCCAATGTACTTTATTGCAAAGTAGCGGAACTTAGACCTCCGGCCGGAAACTACGGGGATCAACGCCACCGAAAATTACTCAAAGGGCTAATATATGACAAAAAACCGTTTATATTGCGGCGACAATTTAGAAATATTGGCTACTATGGAAGAGGAAAGCGTTGACCTTATCTATATTGACCCGCCTTTCTTTAGCAACCGGCATTATGAAATAATCTGGGGAGATGAGGCAGAGATAAGAAGTTTTGAGGACAGGTGGGAAGGTGGGATAAATGTTTACATCGATTGGATGAAAGAGCGAGTCATGGAACTACATAGGGTCTTAAAACCTAGTGGGTCTATGTATCTTCATTGCGATTGGCACGCCGGACATTATCTTAAAGTTATGATGGATGAAATATTCGGACAGAACAATTTTAGGAATGAAATCATCTGGTGCTATCGGGGTGCAGGTTACCCAAAAAAAGACTTTGGCAAAAGACACGATACAATCTTTAGGTATTCTAAAACGGAGAACTATACTTTCAATTTAGATGATGTTCGAGAACCCTATGCCAAAGCTACAATTGAGCGCTTCAAGCACTACATAGGAAACATAAGAAAAGGCAGGGATTTTGGAATGCAAAAACTGCACCCACTAGGTCGACAACCTGATGACTGGTGGCAGATTCAACCAATAGCCCCATCTGCCAAAGAACGCTTAGGTTACCCAACCCAAAAGCCAGAGGCACTCTTGGAAAGGATTGTCAAGGCTTCATCCAATGAAAGTGATTTAGTACTCGATTCCTTTTGTGGTTGCGGGACTGCGTTAGCCGTTGCCCAGAACTTAGGAAGACGCTGGGTCGGAATAGATATCTCGCCATCAGCCATCGCATTAATAAAAAGCCGTCTTAACAAAATCGGGGTATCGGAAACAGATATCGATATTATAGGCATGCCCGCAACACCAGAAGACCTGAAGAAATTTAAGCCTTATGAATTTCAATACTGGGTTATCACTGAAATGCATGGAACTGGCAGTCCTCGCAAATCGGCGGATATGGGAATAGATGGTTTCAGTTTTCTCGAGCATTTTCCTATCCAAGTGAAACAATCAGAAAGAGTGGGCAGGAATGTCATAGATAATTTTGAAACAGCGTTAAGACGATATTACAAGCACAAAACAAAAGATATGAGGGGCTATATTGTAGCTTTCAGTTTCACGAGGGGATCAAATGAAGAGGTGGCGAGAGCTAAAAAGAACGGATTTGAGATAACGCTTATCACCGTACAGAATGTCTTGAACAAGAAATTTCCAGTAGCTTCAGTTTTACCGAAAGGCAAAGGGAAAAAACGTAAACCCTCAAAACAAAAAGGACTGTTTTGAAAACGAATACGCGCGCACAGCCCTACAAAGCACGGGAAAATACAGCACAAGCATCACCAAACATTCACACCTTCGGTAGGATCCCTCTCCCCTGACCTTTCAGAAATCTACTTTTTGCGTTTCTTTCTGTCTGGGCGTTGGGTGAGAGCCGATCCAGAAACTGACTTAACTGATTTGCTTTTACTGGTTCTCAAAAGCCTGCTTGCCGTTTTACCGACCTTTTTTGACGTTTTTTCGTTTCTTGCCATTTCGAAATCTCCTTACTTCCTGCGATAAATCATAAGCAAATTCGCAATAACACACAATAACCTAATGCCATTCCCCTGTCAACACATTTTTGCGGTTTTTTTGTCCGATTACGGCGTTGTTTTTGCCTGACCGCACGTACTCGATGCCCCGATAAATCGGGACGCCTCCGGTATAGGGCAAGGCAAAAGCCTTGCATTTGGGACAAAATTCCTCGCTAAAAAAAAGGGAGAAATACAAATAATTTCCGCGTAAATAAAAGATAGGATATATCCAGATAACACCAAACACGCTTGCACTATCTTGCTATTCGTGAAAAAAATAAAAAAATTTATCTCCTTGTAGTGTAAGCACTTAGCGATTTTGGCGGACAAAAAAATCACGAATTTTCGCATCAAACGTGCAAGTTTGTGCTAAATAGGGAGGGACCGTTTTTTTGACGGTTCCTTCGGGCGAAACGTTAGGCCACGCCAAAAACTGCCTTTAGGCAGGAAGGATTATTCCTCCCTAAAAAGTTAGTTTAAATCATAATTGAGTATTGGGATTTCAAGGGCGGAGAACAGAAGATGGAGGAAAGAGTACCCCGCACTAACTTAAAAAGCAAAGTAGTACGGGGCAGGCGGAAGAGAAAAGAACATCCCTTCGACTACGCTCAGGATAAACTCACGTCGGGCGCCGAACTTCGAATGAAGTCAGAGAGGACCCCGGCGCGAGCCGGGACTTCCCTTCGGTCAGCCCCGAGGGTTCGGGATTTCGCTTCACTGCACTCAACATGCGAGAATTGTCGGTTTTCTCGGTGGGTTTCGGGCTTAGCCGAGCCTACCCTTATATGCGAACATAAGGCCGAGTCGGAAGATAAATGCCTTGTAGTTGACCCGGCCGGGGTGTGCGCCAACTTCGATGACCACGGCCATGCACCTGCTGCCCTTGCCGCCGCATTGGCCGAAGGCGCAAAGCTGATACCACTGACTCAGGGCAAATTCGCCATTGTCGATGCCGAAAACTACGAACAGCTCTCTAAGTACAGATGGTACGCTGTCAAGAACAGACGGACTTACTATGCGATAAGGAGCGTAAAACGCTCAAGAGTGCAAATCCGTATGCACCGCATGCTCTTAAATGCTCCTCCCGGCCTTCTTGTTGACCACATCAACAATAACGGCCTGGACAACAGGAGGAGCTATCTGCGACTCTGCACCCGCGCACAGAACGCCTTGAACCAGAGACCTCGGAGGGGAACTTCATCAAGATATAAAGGCGTTGGCTGGGACAAAAGCAAAAAGAAATTCCGCGCTTCGATTACGCATCATTACAAACGTATCCATCTCGGCTACTTCGATGATGAAATCGACGCCGCAAAGGCATACGACAAAAAAGCAAAAGAACTCTTTGGGGAATTTGCATATTTAAATTTTCCGAATGACGCCACAGAGCCCCGAACGTAAGTGACCGGTCATTCCGACCGAAGCGGAGGAATCTGTTGAAACCGTCATTGCGAGGCGTCCCGATACTGTCGGGATTGCGAAGAAAACGCTGAGCAATAGTGCCTAAGTATTGACTGGCCAAGGTGGCAAAAAGTGCCGTTTCGCCCATAATGGCCTGGGCGGTTTTTTCTTGCATTATTGTTAGCTGTGTGGTATCATTATTACTTTCATTTTCCTTCTTACCTTCCCGCAATGGGAAGGCCGCCGCTTGCCGCCTCTCCTAGTCCCCCCCAGGACATATCTTGAAGGGCAAGCGGCCTTTTTTCTTGCATCATTGTTAGCTGTGTGGTATAATCATTTCTTAATTCTTTCTCCTCCTTCCCGCAATGGGAAGGGACCGCTTGCCGCTTACTTCCCTGAGCTATCAAAACGGCAGGCGGCTGCGCTGGATTTGCAACCATCCTTGTGGTATACTTTATGTGGTTTCTAATCTGAGCCTTTTCAAATAGGGATTGTGTAATGGCAAAAAGCAAAAGAGGTCATGGCCGTAAATGGACAGCTAAAGAGGCTGCGCTATTGAAGGAGTTGTATCCTGAGTGCCCCGTCCCCGAAATTGCGAAAAAGCTCGACAGAACTGTGGGCGCCGTAGAGAACCATGCACGTTACCTGGGAATCAAACGAAAAAGCTATCTGGACAAACTCTGGACTGCTGAGGAGCTGCAATTGCTTAGGGAACTGTATCCGACCCACGGGGATATACAGGACATAGCTGAGAGAATCGGACGGTCTCCGGCAATGGTCAGGACAAAAGCATATAGCATCGGCCTTAGAAGAGGTCGCATATATTTTGGCGAATTGTAATTGGGAAACAGGCGGCCTGGGCGTCCCGATATTGTCGGGATTGAGAAGAAAACGCTGAGCCTCGCGCGTCTTACGAAAAACCTGCTCTCTGCGGCAAAAAAAATCCGGCGATTAGCTGGAGAGTGAATTTATAACAAGCTCCGCCAGGTTGTCAAAGGCCGAAGGGGCCGGCGAGATCCTTTCGAGCGTGATTGACCCTGCTAAGATTGACATCACAAGTCGCGTCTGGGTCTTCGGGTCGAGCTGGGTGGAAATCGCACCTGCCGAGCGGCATTTTAGAATGAGTTCTTCGAAGAAGTCGATGTACCATTTCCAGAAGCCGGCCAGTTTGTGCTGCAACCGCGGGCGGGATTCGTGCGATTCGGCCGAGAGGCGCAGCATGAGGCGGCAATTGACCCATTCGCCCGATGCATTCAGCCGGGCAAGGGTCTCAAGCATGTAGCGCAATTGTTCTATCGGGGCGATATCCGGGTCGATGGATTGAGCTAATTGCCGGTAATCGGCGATTACCTCGTCCAAGAGTTGTTCGCAGAGGCCGGCGGTGCTTTTGAAGTAGTGATAGAATGCGCCCTTTGTAATTCCGGCGGCGGTGATTATGTCGCCCAGAGAGGTCCCGCCGAAGCCGTGGGTGCTGTAAAGGGTCCGGGCGGCCTTTAGGATTCGCATTTTCGTATTTGTCGGGCGTCTTGGCATTTTGAGCGTTTCGCTAACAAGGTTTGGCCTTTTCAAGGATCAGGGAGCGGTTATCGTTAATCCAGTTACACTTGCAGTAAATCATCTTCAAAAAATCACCGCCCGACAGATAGCCGAAGAATCCGGTAGCGGCGATCGGCAATACGGGTTCGGCAACCATGGCCTCAATCATCAGGTCCGGCAGGGCATTTACCATGTTGTCGTCGGGAGTGGTGATTTCCCAGTATCCGGCGAGGAAGTCGGCAAGTTTTCTCTGGTCGAGATATTCGGGCCACTCGGCAGGGTTCGGGCGTCCGGCGACTATAGAAAACTGCAGCATACCGTTGGCAAGATCGGTGGCGGTGGGGGCGACCCTGGCCGAATCGAAATCGAGGACGGCGGCAACCTTGTGGGAAGAGAATAGCATATTGCCCGGGTGCCAGTCACCGTGTACGATTTGCTCGGACCATGAGTCAAAGCCTAACTCGTTGACTCTGACGGAGCAACTATTGTAGAGTGCCATCAGCTCTTCAGCGGTTCGCCAGAGGCTTGTGTCGGTCCGGCCGGCGCCTCTCTCTGAGGCGATGGTTTTCAGATGCCCCCGGACGCCGCCGGAGTCGTGGAAGCTGCCTCGCAGAGGTTTCCAGGAGCAGGCGAAGTCGGACAGATGCCGGTGGAACAGGGCCAACTGTCTGCCGGCGTCGGTGATGGCTTGTGGGGATGTATCATAGCGAATGCCGTCAACGAAGTGAAACAGTTCATACGCGTGGTCGTTCAGTCGCAGGGCTGTATCTCTTCGGTCGCTGCTGGTTACGAGTGGCGCGACGGGAAAACCCTTTTCCTCCAGATACAACTGCACCGCGTGCGCAAACGCAACGTGGTACGCGTCATCTTTGCCCTTTGGCCTGCGTTTTAAGAGAAATTTTCCGCTTTCGGAGACGATTATCTTTTTCGGCGCCCGCCTGTTACCGGCACTGAGGGTTTGGGCGTGTTTTATGGCGCCGATGTCGTAGTGGTTGAGTACCTCGGCCAGCTCCTCCGATGCAAAGTGTGCGCCACCTCTTGGCATAGAACACGTTCTCCACAATAATACCTATTGAAGTTAGCGTACTAATTATAGCAGATTTTCAGCTCTGAAAACAAGATAAATCGTCAGTATCACCGTTCGACCGGTCGGCAAGCTTAACGGTGGCACGAATCTTTTGTTTGTCGCAGGAACCGGTGTTCGATATATAGTGCAAGGTCCAATCACCGTACGTACGCCGGGCGGGCCGGAACTTATGTCAGGTCAATGCTACGTACATTATAAAGAAGACGATAAGGACGGCGACGAGGGCCATCAGTACTACGAGTTTGATTCGATAGCGAGTGATGGTTTCTTCGGTGTAAACCTTTTCCTCGCCGGTATCGACTTCGACGGCGCGGCCCTCTTCGAGTTGCTCAAGGGTTTCTATGTTGAACTTCTGCCGGGCCTGGAGCGGAGCGCGACCTTCCTGGATGGCTTTCAGGTCGATTAGCAATTCTTCCATGCTGTTGTATCGGTCTTTCCTTCTCTTGGCCATCATGACCTCAATGACCTCGGAAATACCTGCAGTGAGTGAGATGTTAATATGGTCGGGGGGTGTCAACGGCTCTTTGAGGTGCATGCGCATGACCTCGGAGGGGCTGGAGGCTTCGAATGGAACCCGGCCGGTTACCATGTGGTAGAAGGTTGCGCCGAGGGAGTAGATGTCCGCACGGCCGTCGATATTCACATCACCTCGAATTTGTTCGGGTGCTATATAGTAAGGTGTGCCGAAGGCCTTTCCTTTTTCGCTTTTTGCGGCCTGAATATCGGAGGTCATACGTGCCAGGCCCATATCTGCGAGTTTTACGACGCCCTCGACGTTTATCATGATGTTCTTTGGCTTTACGTCCCGGTGAACCATGCCGTGGGCGTGGGCGTGGGCGAGTGCGTGGGCGAGCTGGATGAGGACTTCGAGGGCCTCCTTCTCGTCGAATACTTTACCTTTGGAAAGGTCATCATGGAGGGTTTTTCCCTCGACAAACTCCATGACGAAGTAATAGAGTCCGCCGGCCTCGCCGACGTCAATGGCCTGTACGATGTTGTTGTGATTGAGCTTTGCGGCGAGCCTGCCTTCCTTGAAGAATCGGTTGATGTAGTCGGCCTTTTCGGTGTAGCGTCTTGGCAGGATTTTGACGGCGACAATTCGGTCGAGACTCAACTGCCTGGCTTTGTACACGACGGCCATGGCGCCTGAGCCGACTTTGCCCAAGACCTTGTAGCCGGGGATGCGACGGTGTGCTTCTCTGGATTCTTCGATGGTGGCCTCGAGCCTTTCGGCCTGGGTCTCGGTAACGAAGCCGTATTCGAGCATAAGCTCTTCGAGTGTGGCGGGGTCTTCGGCGGCGCGGCTTTTCTGCTCATCCTGGCAGTGCTGCAACTCCGATTCGGTGCAGAGGCTCTGCTCGAGGGCCATTCGGCCAAACAACGTGTCATGACTTGTGGTATCGCCACTTGTATCTCTCGACGGCAAAGCTAATTCTCCCTGGACTTTATACCGCGACTGCAAATTACCACTACAACAAATGTATTATCGGCAATCGTGGCGGTTGTGTCAATGGAAAAATGAAGGTTCTTAGACGCGGATCCATTCGACTTCGCTCAGGACAGGTTTACCCCGCCCCTCGGAGGGGTGGGGTTTACACCGATTTACACGATTAAGGGAGATTCCGGTCTCAATATGCGGCTGTTGTTGGGGAAAAATTCAAAAATAGTCCGATATTTCCTTGCGTTCTGTATTTTAGGGTGCTATACTACTTATTCAGAGAGATGGCTCACTGAAATGACTCCGCGAAATCAGAATGTACCGCTATTCACAGGAGGCAGATAGGAATGGAAAAAACTAATCTAAAAGTCTGGTGGGCAATTTCAGTATTTTTGTTGGTACCGGCATTCGGAACTCTATCGGTACAAGCCGCTCAAACGGGTTCGGTTGTCGGCTGGGGCGGCAACGTTTTCGGTGTTGACCTAAGTTCCGGCTTTACCGCCATCGCGGCAGGCGGTAGGCACAGTCTGGGCCTAAAGGACGATGGCTCTGTCGAGGCCTGGGGAAACAATAACTGGGGCCAGTGCAATGTCCCCGCGCCCAATAGTGGCTTTATCGCCGTCGCGGCGGGTTGGGGCCACAGCCTGGGCCTCAAAGATGATGGCTCTGTCGCCGCCTGGGGATGGAATGGCTACTATGGCCAGTGCAATGTCCCTGCGCCCAATAGCGGTTTTATCGCCATCGCGGCGGGCTATGACCACAGCCTGGGTTTAAAAGAAGATGGCTCTATCGTGGCCTGGGGAAGCAATCACTCTGGCCAGTGCAATGTCCCCGCGCCCAATAGTGGCTTTGTCGCCATCACGGCGGGCTATGACCACAGCCTGGGTTTAAAAGAAGATGGCTCTATCGTGGCCTGGGGAAGCAATTACTCTGGCCAGTGCGATGTACCCGCCCCTAATAGCGGCTTTATCGGGATCGCGGCGAGCAGTGGTCACAGCCTGGGCCTAAAAGATGATGGCTCTATCGCGGCCTGGGGAAGCAATTACTCTGGCGAGTGTGATGTACCCTTGCCCAATAGTGGCTTTATCACCATCGCGGCGTGTACTGCCCACAGCCTGGGCCTAAAAGAAGATGGCTCTGTCGCAGCCTGGGGATGGAATGACGATGGCCAGTGCAATGTCCCCGCGCCCAATAGCAGCTTCGTTGCCATCGCGGCGGGGTATTACCACAGCCTGGGCCTAAAAGATGATGGCTCTGTCGCGGCCTGGGGAGACAATGAATATGGCCAGTGCAATGTACCCGCGCCCAATAGTGGCTTTGTCGCCATCGCAGCGGGCGGTCGCCACAGCCTGGGCCTCAAAGAAGATGGCTCTGTCGTAGCGTGGGGCGTCAATGACGGTAGCTTTTTAGACTATG
>SDBT01011084.1_pt1 | contig 14524 bp, 19 predicted proteins | sample 2277101 | NCBI WGS metagenome assembly SDBT01 (sample SAMN10404973, study PRJNA504765) | marine sediment metagenome | isolation source: marine sediment core GS10_PC15, 103 cmbsf | place: Arctic Ocean: Southern Knipovich Ridge | collected 2010
AGTATAACGCTTTGTACCAATGTAAGAATGACTACGCATTGTGTTTAACAAACTGGCAATGGTCATTGTTTTTATTTTTAATAGTGTATCACCATTCAGAAAACCATCAAGTACCTTTCTAGCTTTGTGGGTAGGTGCAACACCAGCTATGCGATGAGTACCACGTAATTTATTAACAATGACCCGGGTTAAAAAAGTTTTTCCACAACCGGCTGCAGCATACAATATACCAGCAACGTCGTCTCGTGTTTTTACTGGGGTAAAAACAAATTGAATAATATTGTCAAGAGCTTCTTGTTGATCCGGAGTAAGTTCCATTTATAATTTTCTATATACAACATAAATAAAAACAATTTTTTGCATATTAAATTGAATAATTTAAATACAGTTACCGTAAAGTCAATGTTTTCTATAGTTTATTTAGAATCGATTGATGGTAGATTGGAAATAGAAGAACAAGCTGTTAAAGATGAATTAGAGAGATTAGGGAATACCAATATTACCATTGCTTCTAGAAAAAAACTGTTACAATATATTTCTCAGAAAAAATATTCCAACGTTTTCGTAGCTGGAAGTATTCAACTTGTAAGACCTTCCCTAAAAATTCTTAAATGCAAACTACCACCTCCTAATGATTATCCATTATGTTTGAAAGAATATTTCCATCGTAATATATGGAAAAGTAATATTAAAACGTTGCGGAGCCATTTTTACGATTCAGCGACAGAAATATTTGCAAAGCCATATGATAGAAAAAAATCCTTTACGGGTCGTGTTTTTAGATCATCTGAAGACCTAATATATCTAAATGGTGTTGGTAATAATACTAAAATTTATTGTTCCCCAGTTGTTAATTGGGTATCTGAATGTAGATTCTACATTAAAAAAGGACATATTATCGGCAAATCCCATTACGATGGCGATAAAGATAAGCTTGTTGATATGAATGTTATCCATACCGCTATCCAAATATATGAAGATAGTGGTGAAGCAGTATCAACGTACATTATGGATTTTGGTGTCCTAGATAATGATAATACAGCATTAGTTGAAGTGAATGATGCATACTCAGTAGGATTATATGATGGTATGGATCCACAGTTATATGCTGATCTAATTATTACAAGATGGGTGGAGTTAACAAGTTAAATTTTACAGTGCAAAGCCATTATTACGGTCATCAGTAGGTTCACCGACGACAATTTTATATACACCTGCGAGTATAGTACCAGTCATAGTGATCTGACCAGGACTGGTTACACTTATTGTAGCAGAACCAGGTCCGGAGTTAAGTACAACTGGTGTAGTAAGTTTAACAAATGGGTTATTGATAATTACATCTTCACTACCAAGGGTAGTTAGCCACAGCGTACCAGTGTAAGGCATATCTACCATAGCTGTTGGCGGGGGTAAAGTATTATTAATAGCGGTAGCGAATTGCCGGTTTGCATGAATCTGAGCACCACGTACTAAACGAAGTTTGCGAACTATAGTAAGATTATCATTAATTTGGTTACGGTGAACGTGAAAGGGATCCTTGCGAGATTGTCCGGTCATTAGTATAAGTAAAGTTTTAATTTCCTTTTTAAACTATTAATTTAAAAAGAAATTTACTGTGCAAAGCCATTGTTGACTGCATCAGTGGCAGTACCAACAGCAAGTAGATAAGGTGTCGCACTACTGATAGGACCAGTAATAGTTATTACACCACTACCAACAGTTATAGTGGGTGTATTTGGTCCAGAGTTGAGTACAACTGGGGTAGTGCTTACAACGAAGGGGTTATTAATGAATATAGTATTAGTACCACCTGACAGTAAGTTCAACGAACCAGTGTAGGGCATAGGCACTGAAGCGGCAGCTGATGCGTTCTGAGCAGTGGCAAATTGTTGCCGTGCACGAATCTGGGCGCCGCGTACCAAACGAAGTTTTCGAGTTATGGCGAGATTATCATTAACCTTGTCACGGTTAACGTGGAAAGGATCCTTGCGAGATTGACCTGTCATTATTATAGGTAAAGATTAAATTTCTTTTTTTTAATTAGTTTAAAAAGGAAATTTACTGTGCAAAGCCATTGTTAACCGCATCAGTGGCAACACCAACAGCAATGTTGTAGACTCCAGTAGCAGGAGTGCCGAGGGTGATAACCCCACTACCAACAGTTACAGTAGGAGTATTTGGTCCAGAATTGATTACAACTGGGGTAGTGCTTACAACGAAGGGATTATTAATGAATATATTATTACTACCACCTGAAGTTAGCAATAATGTACCAGTATAAGGCATAGGCACTGAGGCGACAGCTGATGCGTTCTGAGCAGTGGCAAATTGCTGCCGCGCACGAATCTGGGCACCGCGTACCAAACGAAGTTTTCGAGTTACGGCGAGATTATCATTAACCGTGTCACGGTTAACGTGGAAGGGATCCTTGCGAGATTGACCTGTCATTATTATAGGTAAAGATTTTTATTTTTCCTTTTAAATTACTATAAACTTTCGTACCAAAAATCATTATCTGAATTGTCAAGATCATTAACTAAACTTTTCGGACTTGAAGAATAGTGGTACTCGCCTAATGCTCCACTACTTTTTGGTATTCTCCAATCTTTACCATAATGTTCTTCTAAATATTTTTTAACAGGATCCGGTACGTTTACCTTTATACCCAAGAAATCTATTTCTTTCAACTTGAATTGACTAACACAATACTTTAGTTTTCTATTCTTTTCAACATTATATGAATACCAACATGTCTTTGGCACACCGGTGTCACCATTTTTGTCCTGATGAATAAAAATATCGATCTTTGCTCTCTGGAGAGTAGGAGTATAGGGAAGATAAAAAGATAATTCCATTCCCGTTTTCAAAGTTCCTAATACACGATATAAATAAAGTCCTCTTGTACTCATTACATCGATTAATTTGGGCGAATAATCCTTTGAATGTATACCAATGTCAATATCATAATCATGCTCCATGAAATCTCGTTCTCGAACATATCCAAGACATGTTCCAGAACTAAGAAAAAATGGTATTTCTAGTTCGTCCAGTACTTCTTTAGTTTTTAATAGAATATGACGATAGGTAGTTTGCTTATTGGTAGGTTCAACATCCATAAATTTCTCCAATGTTTCAGAGTTTGTACAGTAATATATAACAAGTACTACTAATACAAGACAACTATAATAAACTATTTCCATTAACTTATCACAACATAATTTATTGGTTATAGGTTAATGAAGACTGTAATCACTTTTGGTACTTTTGATCTTTTTCATATTGGACACTTGAGTGTTCTCCGACGTTCTGCACAGCTCGGAGATCGATTAGTAGTAGGAATTTCTTCTGATGAATTTACATATCAAAAGAAATCAAGATACCCAGTATTTAAAGAGGATGATCGTCAAAAAATTGTTCAAGCTCTAAAGTGGGTCGATAATACATTTATAGAAGAGTCATTCAGTAAGAAACGTCAGTACATCCTAGACCAACATGCTGATATTCTTGTAATGGGGGATGATTGGAAAGGTCGTTTTGACGAGTTTAATGATATGTGTAGGGTTGTTTACCTACCACGCACGACAGGAATATCGACTACTGAAATATTAGCAGTAATAAAAGATATGTAAGAGACAACATGTCTCTAGCGGTCTTTGACCGCGCGCCCCTCTCCGCGACCTTCTCAGAAACCTTCGGTTTCCTACGAAGTCAGGAACGCAAAGCGTTCCTTGAGTCCGGCAGCCATTTCAGAACAACGTGTCTCTTTTACAGCAGGTAAAGTTTTAACGAGTACGAAGACATATGTAAGATGGTATTTTAGTAGCAATCAAAGATATGTAAGGTAAGAAAATTGATTATAATTTGTGTTTTCATTTAGTTAATAAATGAACATACCATCTCCAATAATTACTGGACCCCCTGGATCACCGGTTGAAAAAATAGTGGGTTTTGCGGCCATATGCGGATTGATAGGTGGTCCACTAGGAGCCGTATATGGATATATAACAAAGGACTATGGGATTGACAGGAGAACGAACACGATGTATTGGGGTTGTCAAGGTTTTCTATTAGGAACATTACTACCTATTAGTCTTCCAGCATATGTAATAGCAATTGTACACAAGAAAAAACTACTATCACCAGACGAATATATAGATTACTGGCTTGATCATACCAAATAGATTGATAAGAGTGGTTCAGAGCTCGTTCTCCACTTCTTTAATACACCCCCGAAGCTTTTCTAACCATTTAAAATGGACGTTTGGAGCACCTCTACCAACAATATGAATAAGTTTTTGCATTTTTTGTTAAAAGTAACATATTAATTAATTCTGGATGTTGTATATATTTATAAAATGATGCACGCATCATTATATCGTAATATACCTCAAGGATCATAAAAGTCAGGTCTCATTTTAACATATGACGGTCTAATTTGTTTACCTTTATATTTACCAGTTTTACCACCGACTGATTTTGCCATTACAGCATCTTTAGACCAATCAGTATTAGATTCTGCGGAAAATGTTTTTGCAAATTCTGGATGACTATTCATAAATTTCATTGCATGAAAGTAATGTTCAACACTATTCCATGTTAAATCATTAATTTTCATTGGCGCAATATAAAAATTGGATAACATTTTTCGCCAATCCTTTATATTTGACAATTTCTTATACGTATCTTTCGGCCCAGTCAAATTTTCACCAGTTCCGGTTCCAGGGTATTTATCTGCACTTTTTGAATAAAATCTAAATATAGTCATTTTTCTTAATTATATATATATATAATTAATCAATTTTTATAAACTTTCACCAGTCAAGATCGATTGTATTTGCCGGGATAGCAAATACTGTCTGACGAAATTACCGGATCATGGAAATATTACCAAATAAATTGATAATGTCCAAGAATAATCCCAATGAAGCAGTTGGATAATCTGGTACAGTACATTTTTGTGCTTTTATCCTCAATAGTTTGGTATCATATAATATTAACATCATGAATAAGAATGCGAGTATCGCTGACAACCCCTTGTAATAATTGGTCATCCCCTTTGGGTTTGCGGACAACTTTGGGTTTGCGGACAACATTGGTACTAGCCAGGCAAGTATACCAGCTAAAAGAGCAGCTGTGAGACCAGTACCCCAACTCAATTTTATCCATTCAGGTTTGACATAGGCAATAGTGGTAAGACCAGCTACAAGTAAGAATACAATTATCACCGTGCTTGTCAATGTACCGCGATATTCAGTATAGCGCCAAATTGTATATAAACTCACCGAGAGCGATATAATAAATCCTAGCCATACAGCGTGATTTAAAAATACATCACTGGGATTAATCATAAACAGTGCAAAGAGCGCAACAATTGCAATAGCAAAGAATAGTAAGCTCTTCGTACTTGTGATGGGGTATCTACGTTTAGCAATAAATAATACCGAGAAAGCAGTAATTAGTAATCCTAATAACACATAAAGGTAAACATTAGTAATGTAACCATTACAACTCGGGGTATCATCTTTAAATGATCGTGTGTATGAAAAAAACACTACTATAACGATCAATACTGCCAATACCATCAATTGGTAATTTAAATTGCTGTAATTCATTAATATTATACAAGATAATTAGTAAAAGAGCTGCGCTCTTTTAGAATCTAGCGTGCTCCGCATCCATTGAAGGAGAGGCACTGCAATGGAGTGGCGCATGCGCCTGCTCCCGTGGCGCGCTTCGGTAAGCGCAGCTTGATATTCAAGATGTTAAGTCTGCAGTTGACTTTAACTCCGAAAAACTATTCTCTAAACTTACGAACAGACAAGTTTCACCCCAAAATTAGATTTAGAAAATTGATTCCTCCAACTGCAGAGAATAGAACCATCATGAACATCAAATATGATTGGAACACCGAAACACTTACCCGAACGACGATTCTTTAAACTTACCAATCTAACTGAACGTCACAATAGTTTACAGTACATCACTGGTTTAAATACTGACCGTCTACCATTTAATCCTACTGGTGAATGCTCTCCTGGTGGGTTATACTTTTTTGATGAAACTCAATTAAAATATTTTTTTCGATATACTGGTGGTGATATAGTACACATCCGAGAAGTAACGTTTCCACTAGATACCAGAATTTACTGTGAAAAAGGTAAATACAAATGTGATAAATTTGTTCTCGGGGAACGTAAAAAATTTTATTTTGACGAATACGTATCGAAGGACTCAGTATTGGCGGCGATTCAACAGGATGGTAGGGTGTTACGGTATGTGAAAGTGCAGACTCCAGAACTATGTCTGGCAGCAGTCCAACAGTATGGTTGGGCATTAGAGTATGTAAAAGTGCAGACACCGGAGATATGTCTGGCAGCGGTGCAACAGAGGGGTTGGGCATTAGAGTATGTAAAAGTGCAGACAGAGGAGATATGTCTGGCAGCGGTCAAGAAGAATGGTAGGGCATTAAAGTATGTAAAAGAGCAGACGACGGAGATATGTCTGGCAGCAGTGCAACAGAATGGTTATGCGTTACAGTTTGTAAAAGATCAGACCCCAGAGATCTGTCTGGAAGCGGTGAAACAGGATGGTGGGGCATTACAGTGGGTAGAAGAGAAGACCCAGAGCTCTGTCAAAAAGGATGGTAGGAAGATTATATTTAAATTTGGTGTCAGTACCATAACAGCTAGTGTAAAAACATGCGTTTCCCAGTCATTGCCATCATGATGTTGTGTTTATCACAAGCGGCAATACAAGCATCATCACCTAAACTGCCACCTGGTTGTATAATATATTTTACGTGGTGACTGTTCGCGACCTCTATAGAGTCAGGAAATGGAAAGAAGGCATCACTGGCAAGAGATAGTTGAACGTGTGGAGATATTGGGGATGTTTTACTATTTAAATATGCATATAGTGCATTAGTTTGATCAGTTCTCTTTGGAATTTGTCGTTTGATCCGTAAGTGTTCTCGTTGGGCATCTTCAGTAAAGCGTGCACACCATCGTGCAGCTTTCTCTCCTGCCAATTTAACACAATCTACTCGGTTCTGCTGGCCAGCACAAATACCAATTACTTGACTGCTCTGTGCATAAGCGACAGAGTTACTCTGAGTATATTTTAAAGTAATATTTGCTAAAATCAAGTCTTCTTTAATGTAGTCAGGAATATATTTTTCAGCAGTGGGTATATTTAATAGATCTGTATCAAGAGTTTGTACATTATTCGGTTCTTGTGCAAGTGCCATCCCTCCAATTTCACGATACTCTACACCTTCTGCACCCTTCCAGTTCTTAGACAATTGAAGAATAATGTATTTACCACCTTTCTTTTCTTTAAGGATCTCTAAAGCGTCACGGTCGTAGCTCGGAGCGATGATACCATCTGATACTTCACGCTTGATGAGTTTTGCAGTACAAAGATCTACTGGGTGAGAGACAGACAAAAAATCTCCAAATGAGCTAAGAGGATCACAATTACGAGCGCGAGTCAGAGCAGTCGCCATAGGTGTCAACTCCCGATCAAAGACATCAAACACTTCGGTTTCTAGATAGCTTAACTGTCGACCAAGTCCAACACCAGCTGGTGAAGTGTGTTTATAACTTGCTGCCACTGGTGCACCAAATGTTGTTGATGCCTCGCATACTAGTTGGTAACCTAATAGGGCGTCCATCAAATTTATATATCCTACATTGCCATTAAGCACCTGTAGAGGAATGTCATTGGTGTTTATTCCACACAATGTGGCATGATTTTGATGAGGATTACAGCCATACTTTAATTGTTGAATAGGATAGTATTTTCGTACGGTTTGATCACCAAAGTAACGAGCAATGCTGATATCATATTCAGCAGCATGTGAAAATGCCTTTTGAGCAAATGTTCTTCGATCTTTTACTGTTAAATTGAAAATATTGCTCAGTACTTTGGCCGCCTCTCCTCGATCGGCTAAGCTCTTTGAGCGCGCGGCGAAGCCGCTAGTACCCAAACCAGCGTCATCCGCTTCGCGGATAGAGCCGAAGGCTCGTTCGCCTGCGGGGGCGCAACCCCGCATTACCAGCGAGTAATCGGCAGGATCAGTAAGGATAATAGTATTCTTGTAGTTCTTTGCAGCAGCGCGAATCAAAGTGTGACCCCCAATATCAATATTCTCGAGTACAGCATTCTCAATAGCACCACATTGGACAGTTTGAGTAAATGGATACAAATTAGCAACAACTACCGATATCCTAGCCAACCCCCTACCCTCTAGTTCGACTGATTGATCGTCACGAGCAAGGATACCAGCATGTATTTTAGGATGTAATGTTTTAACTCGTCCCCCGAGGATCTCGGGGTAGCCAGTAAAGTTAGATACTTGAATCAGATTCTTTTGGTTTTCGGCAGTAAAGGAATCTCTTATTGTGTTGTAGGTTCCACCGGTACTAAGAATTCTGTACCCGTCATTAACTAGTGACTTTGCGAGATCACAAACCCCCGTTTTATTCCAGACACTAATAATTGCGTGTTTCATTTTACATTAATACATTAATGTTTTTAAGTATTATTTTACAAGAAACATATGGTCATGAGTATCTCATTGGGAAAATCAAGACTCGAAATAACCATGGTTGTCTGGATTATCGTTGTTCTCTGCAGCCGTGAAATTGTATCTTGTAGTCCCGAGGGACTGTAAGATATTTATTTAAGACACTGGGAACAGCCCTCCTAGCTAGGTTTAACCACCTGTTAGTTACAAGTTATTCCGCATAAGTCAATTTATTAGGCTTCATTTAAAGCAGTACATTTTATAAGTAATGTCATACACGCGACTAGCTGGTGCAGAAACAAATGTTGATACTATTAATTCATGTGACCAACTATATTGTAAGGAAACACTAGGTTATATTGGTAAAGAATTAATAACTAGAGCCGAGATTATCAAAAAAATAAATGACCGCTGCAAAAATATTAGTGATATTCCAATCAATCAATTAAGATTGCAAGGCGAAAGTGAGATATCCCATATAAGTGGATTTCTTTATGATCTAAAAAGTCTTATTCTACATGTTGACGAAGCCTTGGCATTATTAGTAAATGCTGGTTGTATTGAAAAACAATAATTTTATATGGTCTGAAAACCATGTAAAATTGTGTGCAGTTATAGACATTTTATCGTTTATTTTCTGGATCATCTTCAGATTCTCTTTGGCGCTTAATAAATTTATTATATGCGTATTTTGCTACTTTTGATTCCCCTGTTATATCTGGTTTATACCAATAATTATCCCATGCTTGTTGAATAACAGTTGCACTATGATTCAAAATGGGGTTTGTTATATAATTTTCAAGGTGAATTTCTTTTAATGACATTGTTTGAAATTTACCATATATAGGATTTTCACTACAACTTAAACTTGTAATAGAGTTAGGTAGATGTTTAAAAGATGAGATATTATTTTCACAACAATATAAATATGTAATAGAATTTGGTAGATATTTAAAAGATGAGATGTTATTATTTGCACAATATAACTCTGTAATAGAATTTGGTAGATGTTTAAAAGATGAGATATTATTATAAGAATAATTTAACATTTTAACAGAATTAGGAAGATGTTCGAATGATGAGATGTTATTAATTCCACAACTCAAGTGGATAACAGAATCAGGAATATATTTGAAAGATGAGATTTTATTGTCAATACAGTCTAAATGTGTAACAGAATTTGGACATCCCTTCAATGATGTTAAATTTCTATATGAACAATTTAATTTACCATCTACTACCTCAAAATTTATATCAAGCAAACATTTTTCCATATTTATTCATATTCTGGAATATTAAAACTAAAAATCAATTTTTACACTTTGACCGCCTCTGACAGTAAACCCGCGCAGTTAAGATATTACCTTTTGTAATAATGTAGTATTCTCCTCTTTGTCAATTAGTTGTATGATTTGTTTCATCGACAAGCGAGGTATTTTTGTTTTCCAGGATCCGTGCTGAAGTTCTTCAAGTACTATTTGTTTGGCATGTTGTTTTTCAAATAATCCTTTTTCTAATCCAGTATTAGACGTAAAAAAGTATACATTAACAGTTAAAGCTTTTTGACCATACCTTACCACACGAGCAATAGCTTGTTTTGTCTTTGCAGAATTCCACCAAAAATCTAGTAACATTACAGTACTACTACATTGTAGATTCAATCCCTCTGCTCCTAATTCATAGGTAAGTAGTAATATACCGTTTGTGGTCTTTTCAAAGTCCTTAATTACTTGCCCGCGCTTCTGTGTGTTCATATTAGCTTTGATAGTCATGACCGGTCGATCTTTAGGCAAGAATGTAGTCAGAACATCAATAGAACTACGGAAACAAGAGAATAAAACGATGCGATCGTTTTCATGTTTGTTAATAACTGTAAGGGCTTCTTTCATTCGTGTAGAACAAATAGAATCGACATCACCTAACCAGTCTTCTAGATCCAATTTTTCTATACTTTCCATTAGTACTGTGGATAATTCTGACTTATTTTTGTAATCAGCCATATCTATCGCAATGCTAGATATAGGAATTAGTGGACATACTAAGCTTTGTCGAATATAGGTAATCATAGCTAAAAGATAACTAGAAAATCTGCGTGCCCCAGCAACATCACCAGCCGCCTGTAACTCTACGGCTTTCATACGAAGAGTTTGTAGAGTTAATTTCATAGATGTATATAGCTTTGCTTCCTCTGCAGACAATGTATGAGAAATTATTTCTTCTACTACTGTTGGTGGTGTAAAAGTAGTATTTTGCTGCCGATGTACAATAGTTTCGGATAATCCTTTATATAAAGAACTAAACAACAATCGACTCATTTCTGGTAAATTGCGCGGTGTATCTGGTATATCAAGAATAAGATAGTAACCCAGAATACGTTCAACTTTTGGTTCATTAAATAATGTACCCGACAATGCCCAGCGGTATTTAGAACATACTGCAGCAAGACCTTGGCAACGGTAACTATTGATGTTCGTGTAGCATTGCATTTCGTCAACAATAAGACATCCCCATCTTTTAGAAAAGATATACCCTCCACCTCTCGTATGGTTAAGAAATGGCTTTGTAGGTTGGTTATAATATTTGGTAACCACAAATGGATTTTCAGGATGAGGGACATATCTAATGAAAGATTGTGATACACTATTTTCCTTGTAGTGTTTAGAAACAATATCAGGAGTAGTCAAAACTATACGTGTCGTTTTCTTTGGGGACCAATACATGAGTTTTTTCTTTAACGAGTCAGGATGTAAAACCTCATATTTTAACGTATGTCCAAAGAATTTTTGTATTTCAAATTCCCAACTGGCAATTAGATTTTTGGCAACAACGATCAAAATGATATCTTCTGTCTGCTGTAATGATAGGAGAATAGCCACTAGTGTTTTGCCTGACCCCATCGGGCATGACATTCCACCACTGCCTTTATTCAAGCAATCGTCTAGAATTCCGATTTGAAAATCATTCAGAGCTGCTGCTCCTATAGTAAATGGATCGTCCATGTTGATTATGTTGATTATAGCCAATATTTATTATTCAGTTTTAGTACTTTTGCATTAGCAAAAAGTACACAAAAAGTAGTTTATTCAAGCTGATAGAAATTTATTCTTTGTGTGATAAAGGTAACGTTGGTTGGACATTATTACCAGATGCAATCACAGTAATCAAATTGCTTATTAAGCGATTTTTGGTCTCCTCATTGAGATCCATTTTCTTATCTTCGAGTTGTTTCAAGGTATCATGTACAATTTGTACTCCAGCTTCAGCGATTTCCTGTTTGGCATCAATATAAGCGCGTGCTTGTTGCCGAATCAACATTTGTTGAGAAATTTCAGGTGCATAGTTAAGATCCGTTAAATAAAATTCGTTGACTTGGACGCCAGCTTTGTCAACTAATTTTTCTAATTCTCTTTTCATTTCTTGGTTAACTTCATCAGTTTCATTTTTAAGACTAACTTGGTTATCATCAGTACGATCTTCATATGGATATTTGGCAACAACTCTCTTCAAAACTGCTTCGGCCTGATTATGGATATAGCCTTCATCCTGCTTAATGTTAAAGTGGAATTTTTCTGGATTGCTCACTTGAAAATTCACAATCCCTGAGACAATAATTGGATTTCCGTTAGCATCTACCACTTTAGAAGTGGGCATTTTATAGGATTGTGGTCCTACAAAAATTTCACACTTACTTAATCCGATAGGCATTCGAAAATGAAGTCCATTTTGAACCGTTTCGCGATACTTACCCCAACAAGTAATAATACCAATGTGATTTTTAGAAACTTCAAACCAACCTAATCCTAACAAATATAGAGGAGACAGGGGTATTCCGAAAATATAACGAATTATATTTTCTTTCCTATCAAGTTCTTGGGGTTGAATGATATCAGTATTTGGATGATCCTGGTTAGTAGAAAATAAATATTTCTGAGTAGCCGGTCTAGAAATTTCTAGACATTGCTTGGTAGCACTACAAGTTTTTAAATAACTACCTTTGGTAGCTAATCTTTGTATAGAACGTAACATTTATTTAAAATGTTTTCCCTTTTTTATAATAATCAATTTTGTCACTGTACAGTACTTTTGCGTTACGTAGGAAAAGTACAAGCTTCCCTCAACAATTTTACGGTAACTTTATTTTCACGAAATGCTTTTTCTAGTGATGCAGATATACTTTGATATCGTTTCATAGCGTACTTGCGCTTCAAAAAATTATTAAAACTGCAAGTTAAACTCTTTGCAGCAGAATCAGTCATATTTTTATTACGGTACATTTTTTGCAATGTACTGAGGACACCTTTCTCAGAAGCCATAGGTGGCTTTTGCGCTTCAAACTCTAATAACAACGCCAAGATCTTGGGATTTGTAATGACGTCTTTAAAAACTGTGCTGAGCTTTGTCGGTTCGTTAATTTGGATTTTGTTATTGTGAGCGCCGCCTCCACCAGTTTCACCAGTCGAATAGTGAAATTTAGTATCACAACTTGCACAGGTCATGCTATCACATCCCTCACTCCTCTGAATTGCAATACCACAATTAGGACATTTTACCAATGTACTAATAAGCTTTACACTTTCTGCATCTTCCTCTTTGCATTGGTGATTTTCCTCAAGAATCCGTTCACATTCTTTGCAAAATTCTGTTTCGCAGACCATACATACTAGATCTTTGTCTAGATGACCATTACAAGTCAAATTCATACATGCCTTATTAGAGGCATTAATTTTCTCCGCTACAGATGTCCCATGTTGCTTTTCTACCCGTCGTAGTTTACCGGGGAATGCAATAATCGCCACTGTTGATATAGCAAGTGGAAAGTTTGTTGTTAAAAAATGTTCACGTTCTTTACGGAGTTTCTCCAGAATATCCTGATATTCATTAGCTTTTTTGGCAATAGTACCCTTATCTTTAATGATACCCCCAAAACATGCTCGATAGTAACTGCAGACGGTTTCTTTATTTAAAGATTTTATTTCTGACAGCAGATAGTAACCTTTGCACTTTGCACTTGGGCATTGCGGGATTAGTTCACTTGTCTCCGAATAGGAAATGAGTAACTGTGCACAATCCGTACATACTTTTGCAATACAAAATGGTTCGCCACAGGTAACAAAAGAACCCTCAATAGGGCAAAAACAAATGAGACAATCGTCAGTCATCGTTGAAAAAGGTACTGTTTTACATTCTAAAATATCAGTTTTTGTACTTTGGCCGCTCGCCTACGCTAAAGCTCCCAAACCCAGCCTCTGGCAGTAGCCAGAGTCGCCTGCAGCGTATAAATTGTACTTTGGTCGCCTCACTTCATCCAGTTTTTTTGAGTGAAGCATTTGAAGTAAATATTTGGCAAAAATTTTAAAAAAATTAAGCACAAATAATGAACATTTCAATACTAAATAAAAAGTACGCTGGAAAACGTGTAGGGTTTACCTGTAGCTGTTTTGATCTTGTGCATCCTGGACATATTAAAATGCTCCAAGATACGCGAGAACAATGTGATATACTTATTGTAGGACTACAAACTGACCCCACACTTGATCGTCCTGAAAAGAACAAACCTGTCCAAACGTTGAAAGAACGTGGAATAATGCTACGAGCAATAAAGTATATCGATGAGGTAATAGAATATTCCTATGAATCAGAACTACACAAAATTTTATGCACATTAAGGATTGACGTACGTGTGCTGGGTACTGACTGGAAAGGAAACCCATATACTGGCTCCGACCTACCAATACCTATTTATTGGCATCAGCGAAATCATAATTGGTCAACCACAGAACTACGTCAGCGTATACTGAACATGCATTAATTTTGTGCGGGCTTATTGCCAGAGGCTGGGTTTGGGTACTTTAGCGAAGCCGTCTACCTTTTTCTAAAAGGTAGGTCTAAAACGGGGAGGGTGCATACGCACCCTCCCTTCTTGATCTACTTCTTGTAGCGGCCAGAGGCCGCGCGCCGCTCCGCGGCTAGAAGTAGGAGCTTTAGCGTAGGCGAGCG
>SDBT01011085.1_pt1 | contig 14523 bp, 13 predicted proteins | sample 2277101 | NCBI WGS metagenome assembly SDBT01 (sample SAMN10404973, study PRJNA504765) | marine sediment metagenome | isolation source: marine sediment core GS10_PC15, 103 cmbsf | place: Arctic Ocean: Southern Knipovich Ridge | collected 2010
CATTCCTTCGCCTCCAGAGTGATCGCCACGCCGCGCGAACGGTCCTTGTTGATCACCTCCGGCTGCCGCTGCCGGTAGCCCTCCTCGATCAACTCGAGGTATTCCGCCACATGGTCGTGCAGCTTCAGCAACTCGCCCAGGTCCTCATCGGAGATTCGCAAGCCCGACTGCTGAAGTTTCATGTGCGATTTAAGAATGTTGACCAGGTAATCGCTGATCGATTCGTATTCGTCGGCCATCCGCAACTGGAACCGGGCCTCTTCGGCAACCTCCAACGGTACGTTGGCCGCCAGCAGATGGGCCATGAACGCCACGATTTCGTCCTGCACGGTGTCGAGAACCTCCTCGCGGTGGAACGCCTTGTTGACGAGCTTCTCGTCGGCGACCTCCTGGGAGATGATTTCCTTGGTCCACCCCGCCAGTTCGGTGCAACTGTGGGCCATCCGCAACACCTCGACCCGCGATTGCTCGATGGCAATCGCCGCGGTCTCCAGCATGCGGACGTCCAGGCTGGTCAGATGTGGTTTCTCCTTGGCAGCCCGCTGCGGAACGACCCGCTCCAGCATCGACGCCATGACCCGCACCAGCGGAAGAAAGAGAATCATATTTGCGACGTTGAACAACGTGTGCGTCAGCGCGATTCCTTCGGTAACGTCGCGGATCACGGCCGGATCACCCGGCACGGAACCCGGCACCATGCCGACGATCGATTTGATCAGGGGCATATAGAACCCGAACAGGGCCGTAATCCACGCAACCCCCACGATGTTGAAGATCATGTGGAAATAGGCCGCCCGCTTGGCGTTGGTCGTGGTGCCGAACGACGCCAGCAAGGCCGTGATCGTGGTACCGATGTTCTCACCCAACACCAGCGCCGCCCCGGTCTCGAACGGAATCACGCCGGTAACCGCCAGCGAGATCGTAATCCCCAACGTGGCCGACGAGGATTGAACGATCAACGTCAGCAGGCAGCCGACCGCCGCGCAACCGAGCACGCCCAAGTACGTGCCGGCATTGAAGATCTCGAACCACTTCTCGAAGTCGGGCAGATTCTTGACGGTGGCAAATCCGTCCTTCATCAATTCCAGCCCGAAGAAAACCATCCCCAGCCCCATCACGGCCATGGCCAGATAGCGGACGCGGTCGCGGTTGGAGAAAAGGTAGACGAACGCGGCCGCCCCCAGGATCGGCAGCCCGAATTTGCCGATCTTCAACACCAGGATCCAGCCGGTGATCGTGGTACCGATGTTGGCACCCATGATCACACCGACCGACTGCGAAAGCGTCATCAGCCCGCTGTTGACGAACCCTACAACCATCACCGTCGTAATCGAACTGGACTGGATCAGCATCGTGACCGTGGTCCCCACACCGACGGCCAGGAAGCGATTATCCGTGACCGCGCTGATCATCCGCCGCAACCCGGCGCCGGCCACGGCCTGCAACCCTTCGGACATGCTCTTCATACCCAGCAGGAAGATTCCCAGGCCGCCGATCACCGTCATGATCAGCTTCCAATAGTCGGGTTGCCAGACCTCGATGTTGAATTTGTTGTCGACAAACTCGCCGGTCCGCGGGTTGGTCACTCGTAGCGTAACCTCCCGCTTGCCGATCTTGCCGCCCCACTCGAGCACCAGTTTCCCACCGTCCTCTTCGAGCGTTGCCTTGGCGATCTTGTCGTCTTTTTCCCGGGCCTCTTGATCTTCCTTGCAGAGGATCTCGTAGTCCAGCGTAACGCCCGTCTCGGCAACGAACACGTCGTCAAACACGCCGGTCAGATCGATGACGGTCGTGGGACTGTCCTTGAGGATCTTGACGTCCGGAATCCGCTTGATGACGCCCATGCGGCGACCGTTGGACTCGGCAGACCGGGATCGCGCCGGCTCGGCGGCCTTCGCGTCGGAGTCTGCCTTGTCGGCAGCGGGCGCGTCTGCTGCACGCGATAGGGTGGTCGAGGCAGTTCCATACATCAGCAGCAGAATGCCGACGGCCACCAGAAAGGAAAGCCACGCAAAACGCCTGGCTGGGACGCCCCCAAGATCGATTGCGCCGGAACGATCGTCGCCGAATTTCATCTATTCTCTCATCTCTCTTTTCTCACATTTTTCCTCTTCAGCCTACGCTAAACGAGAACAAGCAGACTGTCAACGCCCCAGCCCGGCTACTGTTGGCCGGCAGGGAGCTACCCGATAACGCAACTCTTTGCACAACAACACCTTACGGCAATGCGACTCCCCCTGGCCGAGGGCACTGACTTGCTTTCCACATCATCGCTCTTGACTTCTAGCTCATTTCTGCCGATAATTCTCCTAGCGTGACCAGAAGCAGCGATCACTCACCCGGAAACGGAGCGAACCATGGCCGGCCAAGAACGACAATTGATTGACTATCGAGCGGTGGAACTAGATGGAATTCGATACGTCATCATGCGAGAAACCGTCTTTGAAGGGCTCTGCGAGAAGGCCCGTATTCGGCCACAATCTCCCGCGGCGAGTGAAGACGCTCTCGCACCCGGTTTCGATCTGGATCGCGCGTCGCTGGCCGAGAAGCTGGTACGCCGAAGACGCGCCACGGGTCTCTCTCAGGCCGAGTTGGCGCGCCGCGCCGGCATTCGCCCGGAAACCTTGAATCGAATTGAGCGCGGCCGAAGCACGCCCGATTTCAAGACCGTCCGCAAACTGGTCGTCGCCGTCAATGCGGCCGAGTCCGCACAACTCGATAAGGAGTCTACCAATGCCGATCAACAGTAGCCCGTCCGATACCGTCCACTTGTCCCGCGACCGCGTCCTGGCCGACGTCAAACAGATTGTGGCCGAGCAAGCGTCGATTCCGGCCGAGGAGATCCGGGAGGATCACCACCTGTTCGACGACCTTGGCTACGACAGTCTGGACGTTGTCGAGACCGCCATGGAGATCGAAGAGCAGTTCGACGTCCCGGTCCCCGACGAGCTAAGCGACCGAGTCCGCACCGTGCGCGACGTCGCCGACGGGGTGATGGAACTGCTGGCCAACCGTTGACCGGTGCTTGAGGTTTGCCAAGCGGCGCGATAGGTTGGGTAGCCGTGACAAACTGCAATCCAATCCGGAGGGAACTACGATGCAACAAGTCAAAATCTTCAAAGCGATGGAGAGCGACGTTGACTCGCTGGAGAACGAGGTCAACGCATGGATTCGCGAGAGCGGGGCCCAGGTGGTTTCGGTCACCGGGAACATCGCGCCGCAGAGCGAAGCGTCCGGCTCTTCGGTTTCCGGTCTGAGCCAAGGCCGCTTTGCTCCGTCCGACGTCGTACTGATCGTGCTGTACGAGACGGGCGAGTGAGCGGCCCGCGTCGTCGAACCGCTGCGCAATCCGCCACGTACTAACGTTATGCCCCTGCCGAATCCTCGAACGATAGCCATGGATTCCGAACCGCCGAAGCCCGACAAGCCGCGCCGCCACTGGTATCTGCACCATCTGCCGACCTGCGTTGTGCTGTTGATCGTCGGCGGGGCGCTGGTCGCGATCAATACGCGTAACTATTGGTATGAATTCCGCCCCGTCTTTTCGAGACCGTTGAGTTGTTCGTTGTATGGGTGGCCGGAAATCTGTGTCTCGCGAACAGCGAACGTCGATGTTTCCCTCAACCCCGCCACCTCGCAGATTTCAGTCGTGGAAACTTCTGTCTGCTACTCGGTCAACAACTGGCCGTTACTGCTGCTGGACGTCGGCACGGCACTGTTGATCCTGGCTTCGACCGTCATCTTGTGCGAACGCGTTCAGAGAGCTTGGACGGGCCGCCCTCAGTTTCAGATCAGCACGCTGCTGTCGTTGACGACCGTAGTCGCCGTTCTATTGGCTCTGAGGCAATGCGATCCTTGGCGGTGGAGCAACGGGATCTACCTGCACTACCAGCCCTTATGGATCCGAATTCCCTTGCTCTTCGGAATCGGTTGCACGTTGTATGTGGCCGGTTGGGTGATGGTTCGGACCATAGCGAAGGTGCCTACACGCGCGCGATTGGGCACGGTCTCCCTCACGATTGCCGCCGCGATTTGGCTGCCGATGGTACACTGGTGCTTTCGGCCGGACGTAATGGGCGAGAAGGAGACGGGCGTTTCGCCGTTTGCCCAACGGTTGGCGGCGCGGCATCTGCACCTCTGGACGGATTCTCAGTCGCGACAGGAAGAACTGAACAGGATGCGGAAGAGCAACGCCGAATGGGACTTCATGGGCCGCAGCTTCCTCGTCTGGGCACTGGGCAACGCATGCCTGCGGGAGCCGCAACGTAAGGACGAGTATCTGGCCGTGATCGACCGCGTGATCGACGCCACGCTGGCCACCGAACAAGAACGGGGGATGTACCACTTCCTAATGCCCTACGCTCACAACGGCCCGTTCGTGATGAGGCCGCCGCGAAGCCAGTTCCTCGACGGCGAGATTGCCCTGATGCTGGCCGTGAGACGATTGGTCGAAGAGAAAGAGGCCTATCGGGAACCGATGCAACAACGCATCGACCTGATCGTCCGGCGGATGAAGCAAAGCCCCGTCTTATGCACCGAAAGCTATCCCAACGAGTGCTGGATGTTCTGCAACACGGTGGCCTTGGCGGCCGTGCGGATCGGCGATCACCTTGACGGCACCGATCACTCGGCCTTCTTCCGACGCTGGGTGAAAACGGCCCGGGCAAACCTCACCGACCCCGCCACGGGGCTGCTGATCTCCAGTTTCACACTCGACGGCCAACCGCTGGACGGGCCGGAAGGATCGTCGATCTGGATGTCGGCCCATTGCCTGCAATTGATCGACGAGGAGTTCGCCGCCGATCAGTACAAGCGCGCCCGGCGGGAGTTGGGCCGGGAGGTTTGCGGGTTTGCCTATGCCCGGGAATGGCCCGCAACGTGGCAGGGTCCGATGGACGTCGACTCGGGCCCGGTCGTGCCCGGGCTGGGCGTCAGTGCCGGGTCGAGCGGGCTGGCGTTTGTCGGTGCCGCCGCGTTCGACGATCGGGCCTATTTCCGCTCGCTACGGACATCGCTCGATTTCGCCGGCTTTCCGTTGGAAGACGAAGGCCGGCTGCAATACTGCGCAAGCAACCAGGTCGGCGACGCCGTGCTGCTCTACGCATCGGTGTTGGGCCCGGTATGGGACGAGGTTAAGAAGGGGGAACGCCGATGAGTTGGGTGGCCCGGACACTCTTGCGGATCGTGTCGTTTTCCGATAGAATTAGTGGATATGTCGTGCTCGCGTGGGACGTTCAAAACGGCTAGGACTGTTGCAGGTAACGTGAGGGTTTGATGATGAGTGACTTCGGTTCTATTCTATCCGAGGCGCAGGCTTTGCCCGAGGAGGATCGGCTGCGGTTGATCGACGCTCTCTGGGAGACGGTGCCGCCTGACTCGGAGGCTCCGTTTTCGGCCGAATGGACACGCGAGATTCAACGGCGGGTGGCCGAACTCGACGCCGGGACCGCGGAAACCGTGCCCTGGTCCCGTATTCGAGACGAGGCGTTGCAACGGATTCGTCATGGCAAGAACAATTGAGTTCCTTCGCGGCGCCCGTGTCGATTTCGACGAGTCGTTCGACTGGTACGCACAACGGAGTGTCGGTGCCGCAATCGGATTTACCTCGGCCGTCGACGACGCAATTGAGAAAGTGGTCGCGGACCCCGGCCGATTTCCATCCACTCAAGGCGGCTGCCAATACTGCTCGCTGAGCCGCTATCCGTTTCGCGTCGTGTTTCGCGTCGAACCGCAGCAACTAACAGTCGTTGCAATCGCGCACGCCAAGCGCCGTCCCGGGTACTGGCGCGATCGGACCGATCCGAGACCATAACAGGGAACGCCGATGACTGACGTCCGAGAGAACCGCACCGGCCGCATCCGTTTCCCTCGGCCGATCACACCAGGGGGCTTCGCGACGGTTGCAATCGTGCTGGCTCTCGGCTACCTCGTCGCCGAACTGCTCGGCTGGCGGGAGTACGCCGGGTTTCTCTCCGGAACGTTGCCTGCGGGCGCGAGTGAATTTCGGGCGGCGCTCGGTCTGCTCTACGTAATTGCCTACTTAGGCTTCGTGCTGGCCGCGCCGATTCTGCTGATCGCTGCGGGCCTGTTCGCACTGCTGTTGAGGCCGGCACGAATCGCCAAGCTGCCCGTGTGGATGTGGGCCCTGCCGTGGACGCTACTGGGGCTGGCGGTGGGGCTGGTCGCCATGGCCGGCGGAGGCCGCGGGCGAAGCGTCGCCGGGGTGATCGAATTCTACGGTGGTGCGATCCCATGGCTCTTCGCGCGGCTGCCGGCCCGACCGTCGGCAATGACGCTCGGCCACGTGCTGCTGGGTCGCACGCCCGCCGCGCTGGACGTGGCTCGCGACCACGAGTTGGTTCACGTCCGTCAGTACGAGCGTTGGGGCCCGATCTTTGTGCCGGCCTACTTGCTCTGCTCGGCCGTTCTGTGGTTCAATGGCAAAGACGCCTACCGCGACAACCCGTTCGAGCGCGAGGCGTTTGATGCGACGCGGTCGTCGACTCAAGTTTGAGGTGCAGTCACGTCCCCATTTAGCCGCCGGGCTTGCCCGGCGCGTTTCGATTGGGGAACGTCATACGACGAACGCGCCGGGCAAGCCCGGCGGCTAAATGATGGGAACCCGATGCAACGCGGCCAGCAGGCGGTCGACCTCTTCGGCCGTGTTGTAGTGCAGCAGACCGATGCGGACCAGGCCGTCGGGTTCCAGGTCGAGGGCTTCGGTCAACGCCTGGGCGTAGAAGTTGCCGTGCCAGACGAAGATGCCTCGCTCGGCAAGGTAGCCGGCCAGTTCCTCCGGACCGATCCGGGCGTGGGTGATCGAGACGGTCGGCACGCGGCGATCGAATTGGGCCGGATCGGTAATGCCCCAAACCTTCACGTCCGGCAGTTCGGCAAGCCCCGAGAGCAACCGGCCGACCAGTTCGCGCTCGTAGACGACGATTCCCTCGTAGGCCGCGCGGAGGGCGGCACGGCGGTCGGGCGCGTCCGGGCGCAGGGTTCGACCCAGATCGGCCAGATACTCCACCGCCGCCAAGGTCCCGGCGATGCCTTCGTGGTTCTGCGTACCGGTCATCCAACGGCCCGGCAGGTCGTCCGGCGCGGGGCGAACCTTGTAGGCGGGCAACTCGGCCAGCAGTTCGCGTCGCCCCCAGAGCAGACCCACATGCGGCCCGAAGAACTTGTAGGCCGAGCAGGCCAGCACGTCGCAATCCCACGCCGTCACGTCCGGCAGCCCGTGCGGCGCGTAATGCACGGCGTCGAGAAAGACCAGCGCCCCGACGTCGTGTGCCATTCGGGCGATTTGGGCAACCGGGTTGATCGTGCCGGCGGCGTTGCTCGCGCAGGCGACGGCCACCAGCTTGGTCCGCGACGATAGCTTCGCCGCCAGATCGTCCACGTCGAGCGTGCAGTCGTCGCGGCGAATCTCGACGTGGCGGACGGTCGCCCCGGCGTCGGCTGCGGCAAGCACCCAGGGTGTTACGTTGGCGTCGTGGTCCTGCCGGGTGACGAGGATCTCGTCGCCGCTGCGCCACATGCGGGCCAATGCGCGGGAGAAAGCGAACGTCAGGCCCGTCATGTTCGGCCCGAAGACGACCGTGTCCGGGTCGTCGGTACCGAGGAAATCGGCCAGTCCGCGGGTGGCCTCGTGCAGTATCGCATCGCTTTCGCGGCTGGTGGCGAAGAGACCTTCGTGGTTGGCGTTAGTCCGCGCAAGGTAATCGGCTACCGCGTCGATCACCCGTTGCGGCACCTGACTTCCGGCCGGACCGTCGAAGTAGACGGCCGGGTGGCCGGCGACGGTTCGCTCCAGTGCGGGAAACTGGCGACGGCACCGTGAGACGTCGAGTTGGTTACGTGCATCATTCATCGGGACATGATACGGTAGGGTGGGTCGAGGTACGAGACCCACGCGGAGAAAACGGGGTGTGCCGACCCGCGTGGGTCTCGTGCCTCGACCCACCCTACCACTACCACTCCGCTAAAAATTATACGTCAGGCCGAAGAACCCACCGTGAAGGATCAGGTTGGCGTTATTGTCGATGTCGGCGATCTCGGGAATGTCGGTGACGTAAGGGGGTATCTGGTCGTCGGACAGGGCGATGGACGTGGCCACCACGACTCGGTAGCCGAACTGGGCACTCCAGTGGCGAGAGAAGTCCCATAGCAGGCCGACGTCGATCTGCGAGAGGAAGGAGACCGCATTTTCGGACGAGTTGACTGGATAGCGCCAGGCGGGGTAGGCCGTCTGGGTCGCCACGGTGCCGTCGTTGAGATTCAGCCGGAAACGGTTGTCCATGAGGTTTTCGTAGATTCCGAACTTGGGCGCCGCGAAGACCCGAAGCGACGGCGTAATGCGGTATTTCGCATCGAACCCGAACTGCAATCCAATCAGGTGGTTGGTAACCCGGTCTTCGAGATAGGCCGCCCACCCGGGCGTGGCCCAAGCACCCGTGTTTCTCAGCGAACCAAACGTCAAGCGGTCGTCGAACCTGAAGTAGCGGACACCGAACGACCAGTCGACCGTCCACGGCATGTAGGTGGGCAGGTAGAGTTGGCTGCGGACAAGGTTTATCTCGAGGCTCTGAGCGTTGCTCTCTCGCCAGACGCGGTGTTCGTCGGCGTTGTCGAACCAGAGTGTAGCCGATTCCACACCGAACGGCCCGTTAAAGGAGACGTTGCCTTGGCTGAAGACCAAGGGCGTGCTCACACCGCCGGCGAACGAGACGCTATGGTAGGAGTTCAACGGAGACAGATTCGAGTAGATCGCTTCCAAGGCCCAACCGTTGGGCATCCTCGCGCCACCGCAGCCCTGATCGCAATACTCCTCGTAATCACCGCATCCGGTCGGGCAACTGGAGCAGAAACGACGGCCGAATCGGATCTCGCCCCCCCAAGCCCAATCCCAGTTGTATTGCCCAGGTGTGTTGTTTGAAGGGTCGGCGGTCTCGTAGCTTAGCCAAAAGTTGTTGGCCTCGTTTCGGGTCATAAACAATGCCGAGACCGATCCGTACCACCTATTGATAGACGGGCTATTGATAGACGAGGGGCTCCAGTAGTTTGCTGCAGATCCGCAGCCGGTCTGACCACAGCCTCCCCCGTATTGGCCGCCGTAGGCGGCGTCGGGCTGCGGGGTGACCGATGGATTGGCGATCTGACCGGGTAGCGAAGGCGGTACTGGATTCGACGGTGCCCGACCGGCCAGCGGCAAGGGGAGCCTGGGTGGGACCGGCTGCGCGGGAAACGCGCCGGTGGCACTAGCTTGATACAGCCGTCCCGGCGGAGTGCCTGCAGGCATTCCATAGCCGGCGTGGACGGGGGCACCTTGCGCGGCGGCGGGTGGCAGATAGACCCAGGCACCCGTCTGCGGCATGGGGAGCATTTCCGGCGCGCCGTACAGCCCGAACTGACCGCAGGCATTGCCCGCGACAAACCCCATCGCCAACACCAGAATCACAATCCGTAGAAACCGCATGACTCAGACTCCTTTCCATCGAGACGCCCCCAGTCCGTTGGTACTCGTATAACCCATCGTCCGGCAGGTCGCCGGCAAGTTGGCGAATTCACGGGTCATCGGGGCATTTTCGGCGGGGCCCGGCGGGGCAATCGGCGCCACCCGTTCTACCGTGAGAAGAGCGTATTTGCTTCGAACGCCGCCTTTCGGAAAAACCGGAACAAGCCGTCCGTCCAACTGCCACAATCCGCACCAAGCGTCGTGCCCGACGCAACGTTCAGTTGGCAGCGGGATTGTCCTTTGTCGGGAACATCGGTATGATAGCAGCGCCAGCGAGCCGCCGGGTTCACCCCGGCGCCCTGTATGCGCGGGGACGAGCCCCACGGCTCGTTGCGTATGATTGACGGATCCCGTTTATGTCCGCACCGAGGATCGAGCGATGGCGGCCCAGCGACGTCGAAAAGGAATTATCCTCGCCGGTGGCACCGGCACCCGACTGTATCCGGTCACCGCGGCGGTGAGCAAGCAATTGCTGCCGGTCTACGACAAGCCGATGATCTACTATCCGCTGTCCACGCTGATGCTGGCTGGGATACGCGAGATCCTAATCATCTCCACGCCGCGGGACGTCGACAACTTCCGGCGCGTGCTCGACGACGGCATCCACATCGGGCTCTCGCTACGCTACGCCGTGCAACCCGAGCCGGGCGGGCTGGCACAGGCGTTGGTCATCGGACGCGATTTCGTCGCGGACGACAACGTCACGCTGATCCTCGGCGACAACGTCTTCTACGCCCAGGGCCTGCGGCAGATCCTCGCCGTTGCGGCCGGCCACAGCAGCGGTGCAACCGTCTTCGCGTACCGCGTGTCGGATCCCGAAAGATACGGCGTGGTCGAACTGGACCGGCAGGGAAACCCCCTCTCGCTGGTCGAGAAACCGGCCAAGCCGAAATCTAATCTGGCCGTCACCGGGTTGTATTTCTACGACAACCGGGTGCTGGAGATCGCTGCCGGGTTGAAACCGTCGAAGCGCGGCGAACTGGAGATCACCGACGTCAACCGCGAGTATCTGGCCCGCGGCGAGCTTCGCGTGGAACGGTTCTGCCGGGGCGTTGCCTGGCTCGACACGGGTACGCCCGACTCGCTGTTGCAGGCCGCCGGGTTCGTGCAAACGATCGAGGCACGCCAAGGTCTGAAGATCGCCTGCATCGAAGAGGTCGCCTACCAGATGGGTTACATTTCCGCGGCGGAGCTAGCCGAACTGGGTCGGTCGCTGAAGAACAGCTATGGGCAATATCTTCTGGACGTCGCCGGTCAGACGTAGGGTGGGTCGAGGCACGAGACCCACGCGGAAACGTCTTAAACCGACCCCGCACGCGTGGGTCTCGTACCTCGACCCACCCTACATGCTCTCGATACCGTTGGGATATCTCGCAGGATTGCATCGCGCGGCCACTTGGGTTAGCATAACGAGGAAAGAATGCGCTTACGCAGCCACATGGAAAACGCAATGAAAGCAAGACAACACACCGGTGCGGCCATCGCGGCAATCCTCGCGGCAACGCTCGTCCACGTGCCCCTTTTGTCCGCCGGCGAAACCGACGACGGCCCCAGTTGGCCCGCATTTCACGGACCCGGCCGGTTGAATATCTCGCCGGACAAGGGCCTGCTGAAGAAATGGCCCGAGGGTGGGCCGCGACTGATCTGGAAGTATTCGCAATGCGGTAAGGGATATTCCGGCGTGACGATCGCCGAAGGAAAGATTTTCACGGCCGGCAACATCGACGACGCAGAAACGCTCTTGACCTTCGATCTCGACGGCAAGCTGCTCTGGAAATCGCCCAACGGTGAAATATGGGAAGGACCCTGTCCCGGCTCCCGCGCCACGCCCACCTACGACGACGGCTCGCTCTATCACATGAACGCCGCAGGCCGGCTGGCCGCCTACGAAGCCGCCACGGGCAAGCCACTCTGGGCCGTGGATCTGAAATCCCGATTCAACGGCAGACCGGGCGTCTGGGCCTTCGCCGAAAACGTGGTTATCGAGGGCAATAAGGTGTTGTGTATGCCCGGTGGTCCGAAAGGCCGCGTCGTGGCTCTGGACAAACGCACCGGAAAAACCGTCTGGATCAACACCGATACCGAGCACACGGCCGCCTACTGCTCGCCGCTGGTGGTAACCTTCCGCGGCGTGCGGCAGTTGATCACCATGACGCAAAAGTCGGTGCTCGGCGTGGCAGTCGACTCCGGTAAGCTGGTCTGGTCGGCGCCCTTCGTTCCGCGGTCGCCGCAGAACGCGCTGACGCCCGTCTTCCACGACGGATACGTGTTCGTCGCTTGCGGTCATTCGTCCGGCGGGACCGTGATGAAGATCGACCCGGACGCGCAAACCGCCGAGACCGTTTGGTATCGCAGGGATCTGGATAATTGCCATGGCGGCGCGGTGCTGATCGGCAGCAAGCTCTTCGGTTGCGGTTGCCGGATGGGTGGAAAGAACTTCTACTGCGTCGACTTCCTTACCGGCAAAACGATCAAGCTCGACAAGACGCTGGGTAAGGTCGGCATCACATCGGCCGACGGCATGCTCTATTGCCTGAACCACCGCGGCACGATGTGGCTACTGGCGGTGACGCCGGACGGTTTCGACGTCGTCAGCCAGTTCGAGCTAGAGCGAAAACCGGCCAACTCCTACCTGGCCCACCCGGTCGTCTGCGGCGGGCGGTTGTACTTGCGCTGCGACGAAGACCTATTCGTCTACGACGTCCGCGGTGAGTAGATAACACAAAGCGGGGTGGCTGGGGTCGGACTGCGAGGAACGAGCAGGGAGCCCCCAGGTCGTCTGCAACTGGGGGCAAGTCGCTCGTTCCTCGCGACTCGACCCCAGCCACCCACCGTCTGAAACTGCGGATTCGTTTGCAGGTCGTGCCTAACCGCCCGGTATCACCTCTCCCCGCACCAAATCCTCGAACGTTTGTCGGCGGCGAATCAGGTGCGACTGGCCGTCTTGAATCAACACCTCGGCGGCCAGCGGGCGCGAGTTGTAGTTCGATCCCATCACGAAACCGTAGGCACCGGCGCATTCGATCACTAGCAGGTCGCCGACCCGGGCCTCGGGCAAACGACGCTTGGCGACGAAGCCGCCTTCGGTCTGCGTGAAGATGTCGCCCGACTCGCATAACGGGCCGCCGACAATCACGTCTTGCTCCGCACGATCCGTGTTGCCGTCGGTCGGCACGATCGAGATCGGGTGATGGGCTCCGTAGAGGATCGGCCGGGCAAGGTTGTTGAAGCCCGCGTCGACAAGGTAGAACGTGTTGTCGCCCTGCTGCTTGACCGCGCGGATCTCGGCGACCAGATAGCCGCTCTCGGCCGCAATGTAGCGGCCCGGCTCAATCTCCAGTCGCACCGGATGGCCGAATTCGGTCTCGAGCTTTTTGCGCGCCGCGTCGCAAAGGGCGTAATAGGCGTTCAAGTCGACGTACTCTTCGCCCGGTTGATAGACGATCGGCAGCCCGCCGCCGACGCTGATCGAGTGTACCTGTGGCCCAACTTCCATGGCGGCCTGCTGCAGGGCCCCGCAAACGCCGGCAAGATGCTCCAGGTCGGTGCCCGAGCCAATGTGTACGTGTAAGCCGCTGACCGTTAGCTGGCACTTCGCGGCCCGCGCAAGGCAATCGGCGATCTGCTCGTGCCAGATGCCGTGTTTCGATTGTGGCCCACCCGTGTTGGTCTTCTGGCTATGGCCGTGGCCGAAGCCCGGGTTGATCCGCAGCGTAATCTCCCGGCCCGGGGCGCGGGCGCCGAGTTGGTCGATCATCTCGGGCGAGCCGCAATTGACCGGCACGTTTTTCTCGACGCACAGATCGAGTGCCTCGGCGTCGAAGATATCGGCCGTGTAGAAGATCGCCGGTGGATCGCCGCCGGTGGAATATCCGGCAGCCAGGACGCGGCGGATTTCGGTCGCACTGACCGTATCGACTGCGGCCCCGTGACGCCGGAGCAGATCGAGCACAGCCAGATTGGAACAGGCCTTCGCGGCGTAACGAACCAGATCGAAGACCGCCAGATCGGCCAGTCGCCGCAGCATGACCGCGGCATCGTAAACGTAGGTTGGCGTGCCGAACTGCCGGGCAAGCTCGGTGACGGGGACACCGGCGATTTCGGTCCGCACGGTGGGAAATTCGGGAGACGTAGGCATGGTTGTAAACGTTCTTGGATGGGGGTTTTCTGTTGGCTAGGAAATGTAGCTATTTCGGTTCATCTGCCGTGTATCTGAACACGACAAGTCTGCAATTCCGACAGCGAAGTGCGGGCAGTTTGTCTTTGGTTACCTTCGGGAAACCCCATGAATTCTTCTGGAGTTTCTCCAGCTTTGAACTGAACACGAAGCCCCACTTCACATCAGGATCTGAAGTCCAACAGATCCCCCACGATGGAGCCTGTAAGTAACCGTCCTCAAGCTTGCCATTACACTCCGGGCACTCTTCTATCTTGGGTCCATTCATATTGCATCTACCATGCAAACTCGGGGTTATGACAATAGCCACGCCTTCTATCGGAAAACACCGGCGGCACCGGTCGCCACATGGGACCGGTGCCGCCGAACTATTTTTGCATTCACGTCGGATCGCCGAACTACTCCGTCGGCGGAGGACCGCCACCGGGGGCACCTTGCGTCGCGCCTTGCGCCATCTGGGCGGCTACCGCGATCACCTTGAGCAATCCGCCTTCGATCTCCACCCGGGTGCTGCTGCCGTTGGGAATTCCTTTGGAAGTGATCGTAATGCGATCCTTGCCTTCGGCCTGCTTGAGAACCTCGCCCAACATGGCGGCCATCATCTTGGTTTCCATGTCGGGAGCCATCTCGGCGATAAACTTGACGATCGGGGTGGCCGACACGGAGATCCTCAACGGCGGGATGCTCTTGCCGGCCGCGGAGGCCGAAGCGTCGATCGCCCGTTTCAGCGTGGCCATGGCGTCGCGGCCGAGGGCAAAGTAGACTCTCGTGTCGTTGAGTCCCACCACCACTTCCAACGTATCACCGAAGGGTTTGCCGGCCTGGGCATCCA
>SDBT01011086.1_pt1 | contig 14523 bp, 14 predicted proteins | sample 2277101 | NCBI WGS metagenome assembly SDBT01 (sample SAMN10404973, study PRJNA504765) | marine sediment metagenome | isolation source: marine sediment core GS10_PC15, 103 cmbsf | place: Arctic Ocean: Southern Knipovich Ridge | collected 2010
ATTTATTTCTATAATATTTAATTAGATATTTTTCATAACCGGCAAATAATTCATCTGCACCATCCCCACTAAACGCAATTTCAACTTCTTCTTTAGCAAATTTTGAAACATAATAGGCTGCTAGTACAGAAGAGTCCGCATATGGTTCGCCAAAATTAAACAACACATCGTCTAAACTATTTATAGCTTCTTTGTAATCCAGTAACAATGAATGATGATATGTATTATTGTATTTTGCGACTAATTCAGCATTTTTAGATTCATCAAAAGATCCGACATTATAACCAACAGTAAATGTATGTATACGTTTTTTGGATACTTCAGAAATTACATTTGCTAATATACTTGAATCAATTCCCCCGCTAAGAAATAAACCAATTTTCTTATCAACATCCATTCTCCTTTCTATTGATTTAACTAATTGGTATTTTATTTCTTTCTTGCAGGTATTATAATCTTTAATAAGGCCTGAGCTTTTTATTTTCTCGCTAAAATTATAATATTTTTTCTTATTTACAGTATTATTTTCTAATTTTACACAACTTCCTGCTTCTACTTTGTTTACATTCTTATAAATTGTGTGAGGTGCGGGAATATAAGTAAGGGCAAAGTAGGTATTCAAAGCAGTGTTATTTATTTCTTTTTTTATACCGCATTCTATAATATCATTTAACTCTGATGAAAAAATAAATTCGTTATCACTATAATAATAAAATAACGGTTTATTGCCAAACTTATCTCTAACTAAAATTAATTCATTTCTTTTGTTATTATAGATGGCTATAGAAAACGCACCATTTAATTTATCAAATATTAAATCCCCATACTCTGCATACCCACATGCGATTATTTCACCTTCTGTATAATTTATTAATTCACATCCTCTATTGATTAAATCTTCCGCTATTCCGTTGCAATTATATATCTCTCCATCTATTAAAATAATTAATAAGTTATTATCTTGAGTCAATTTGGACAAATTAATTACACATAAATTTTCATTATGTAAAAATATTTCCTTATTATTTGATATAAAAATAGAGTCTTCTCTTAAGTTATTATAAATTATCTTCTTCTTTAGCCTATCAATTTTATCATTAGTGATTATTTTTTGCGAAATAATGCCAAATAACTTTCCCAATAATTCACTCCTTTATGTTTTTGATATTTTTAAATTAATGACTTATAAAAATCTAACATGCGTACAGAGTAAGCATTAATAGAATATCTTTCTCTTACTTTCTTATAAGCAGCTTTGCTTAATTTTTCCCGCAATTCTTTATTTTCTAATAAATTGCTGATAGCTTGTGCGAGTGCTTTTGGATTTTCAGGAGGGACCAATATTCCATCTTTTCCGTTCTCTATTATTTCTGGTATGCCTCCGACATTTGTTGCAATTACTGGTAACATATTACTCATTGCCTCTATAATCACTATACCAAACCCCTCCCACTGAGAAGATAGAACAAAAATTTTGGAAGATACCATAAGTTCCTTTACATCTTTCCTTACTCCTAAAAATTTAACTTCCCCGTTTACTCCAAGCTCCACAGTTAGATTATTTAAATTTTCCTTCAATTCACCGTCACCAACAATTGCAATTTTTAAATTTCTACTATGTTTATTCTTTAATATTTTTATTGCTTTAAGTAAAATTTCAACACTTTTTTGTTTGGTTAATCTTCCCACAAAAAGAATATCATATGTTTTAACAGAGCAAGGATTTAGAAACTTAAGAATAGGAACTCCATTCGGGACAACTTTTGTTTTTCCTTTATTTGAAGGTATCCAGTTTAATAAAGCAAGCTCAACTTGTTTGCTTACGCAAACTATTTTTGAATAACGACTATAAGTAAAGTTATCTAATATTTTGAAAATTTTAAGTGTACGCCTTCTATTATATGCACCATGCTCACTAAAAATCCAACTAATGTTCCCGGGAAGAAATAGTGAAGCTATGGCAGCAAATATATCAGCAGGAAACAAGTGTACATGAATTATATTATATTTTCTTTCCTTTATAAGTTTTATAAGTTCTATAACTCCCATTAAAAAATTTAATTTGAAAGTTAACCCCAAATCCCAAACAGGAATGCCAGCATTTTTAATTTCATCTTTAAAGATGGCTTTAGAATAAAGTACAGCTATTTCTATCTTAAATATATTATTTTTCTTTACCTCTAAAACAAAATTTTTGAGAAGAGATTCTGCTCCACCACTATCTAAAGAATCAATAACTTCTAATACTTTTATTTTTTCTTTCATTTATTAACCATTCTTTTATATAATCTAGTTATTCTATAAAAAATTTTCAAACTTAATACTATATTTCTTTAAAAAAATCCTTTAACTCTTTTGTTTTATTATCAAAAAATTTATTAAAATCATCAATTATATTACTTTTTAAAATTCCCTTTTTGTAATTCTTCTTTATAATTGTTGATAGAAGCATGGGGTCATCTTTTGGATATGTAAATACATATTTTCTTAAAATTCCTAATTGGTTAATGGCTTCAATTTCGGAACTAACGACTATGTTTCCATATCTGAGATACTGAATAATTTTAGAAGGAAAAGAAAATCGAGCGAAATCACATTTACTTCTTAATGGACTTATACATAAGCTTGCTTTCTTCAATAAACTCTCAAAATCTTTCTTTTTTAAAAATCCTTTATTTTCTATATTTACAAATTTTGTTTCATATTTTTCAAAATTTACACCTTCAAAATTTTTACCGGTTAATATTAAATTTAACTTAATATCAATATATTTTAATGATTCTAATAAAATGTCAAAACCTCCATGAAAATCATCTCTACCGGAATACAAAATAAAAGATCTGGGAGTGTTTTCCGATGGTAATATTTTAATTATTTTATCATCACTATATCCAAAGCTGATTAAAAATTTGATTTTAGTTTTTGTTTTTTTTACACTTTTAATACGATTCAACGTATTTCTGTTACTAACAATAAAACAATCCGCTTTTTTTATAATTATGATTTCAAGGTATTTGTATATTTTTTGTAATATTTTTGATTTAGTACTGTAAAATTCTTCAATTTCTAATATAATATCGAAATTTTTAATGATTCTGACTAAAACTAAGCTTACAACCTTACTAAAATCGCAATTGTAAACTATTACCTTATCACCATATTTAATTTTAGGTAAAAGGTAAAAAAATAATTCTAAAATAGAATATATGTATTTTAAAAAATATATATTTAATGCGCTTAAATAGACAATTGATATTTTATCTGTTATTTTTTTGCTAATCCGCTTAAAGTAACCTTTGTTTCTAGGCTGTCCAAATGAAATAATCTCGATTTTCTTTCCGACACTTTTTGCTATATATAATGCACGATTTCCCCCAGCCTCAGAAAATATCGGATCACGCTCTTCTATATCTTTTTTATTAAGACATATATCAACCAAATAATAATATCTATTCATATTTATTTGTAAATTTATTTATATATTTTTTATACCACTCAATCGTCCTTTTCAACCCTTCCTCGAAATCCATTTTTGCTTTAAAACCAAATTCTCTTTCGGCTCTCGTAGTATCCAATCTCCTTCTGGGTTGTCCGTCAGGTTTACTGGTATCCCATCTAATCTTTCCTTTAAATCCTACCAACCTGGCAATCAATTCTGCTAAATCTTTGATAGATATCTCTAAATCAGTGCTTAGATTGACCGGGTCACTCTTATTGTATTTCTCTGAAGCCAGTAAAATTCCCTCTGCTGCATCTTCTACATATAAAAATCCTCTCGTCGGTTTACCGGTCCCCCAGCAAACCACCTCTTCCTCTCCCCTATTTTTTGCCTCTACAAATTTCCTTATCAAGGCCGGAATAACATGGGAACTCTTGGGGTTAAAATTATCTCTCGGCCCATACAAATTTAAAGGCAATAAAAATATAGAGTTAAACCCATATTGAGCCCGGTAGGCCTGAGACTGGACCAGCATCATTTTTTTAGCCAACCCATAAGGTGCATTGGTCTCCTCAGGATAGCCATTCCATAAATCCTCTTCCTTGAAAGGAATCGGGGTAAATTTAGGATAAGCACATATAGTACCAATAGCCACAAATTTGTCTACCTCAAACTGTCGCGCATATTCCATTAACATTGCCCCCATTACCAGATTATCATAGAAAAATTTACCTGGATTTTCCCAGTTAGCTCCAATCCCTCCTACTACTGCAGCTAAATGAATAACTATATCGCAGGGGCAATCTTTATACAATTTAATTATGTTAGCTTCTTTAGTAAAATCATATTCTTTGCTACGAGGGACAAATATATCCTTACATCCACGCTCTTTCAACTTTTCCACCACATAAGAACCTAAAAATCCTGCCCCACCGGTAACAATAACTCTCTTATCTTCCCAAAAATTCATGAGTAGCTCCTCCCAACACCTTTTTCCGTTTCTGAAGATACTTATTTCCGTGAAAAAGGGAACCTACTATTACCCTTTTCTTATAAACAGATTGGTAGGTAGATAAAAATTTCATCTACCACCCAACCAAATAGAACAAAGGCGCACAGATCTTAGGATAAGATTTTCATCTCCTCTATAGCTACATCTTCTACATCTCTTCCAAAATTCCGTACACAGGTATTTTCAAATAATTTTCTAATACTAATTTCATAACTTACATTTGCATAATATAAATTTTACAAATTATTCTTATAACAATCAGGATAAACGGCAAGAGTAGGTACAAGTTTTCCCTGTTCTAGTCCATGCTATTGTTATTTTTTCTTTTTATAAGTACTATCATGGGGTATTGAAAATGCTTAACAAAAAAATCAGGAAACTTTTCTTCTATATTGAAAAGAATATTGAACATTTTTTTACCGAATTTGTTGTTTGGTATTAGTCGCTTTTGGTGGCTTGAGGCAAATGAACGCCAAGGTATAATCTGTATATCAACTACATTACGAAATCTATCCCACCACCTAATTGGGTGAACGAAGAAATACAAATCAGATTCTTTTTCCTTCTCCTTCTTTATTTCCTTTAATAATTTTTTAATTGTTCTTAAAAAGTGTAATGGTAATAAAAAATATCTTATAATTGTATGGGGGTTACTATATACAATAATTACTGGGCTGCCAGGTTTAGTAACTCTAATCAGCTTTCTTACAGCTTCTTCTTGTTTGTCTTTGTCAATATGGTAAATAGTATGAAGACTAATTGCACAATCAAAGAAATTTTCTTTTAAAAAAATATTAAAAAAAGATCCGCATAAAAAGACACCATGATTCCCAATTTTCTTCTTTGCGTCATCTAAAGCCTTCTTAGATAAATCGATACAATACCTTTTCTTAAAATTTCTTGAGTACTCTAAATACTCTTTGTATTGTATCGGACCTGATGCCATGTCGAGTATATTCTCGCCATTACTTGGTATATACTTTAATACTCGTAATCTGCACTTACTCACATATTGCTTGGCGTTTTCTCTTAAATCTTCAGATCTTCTTGCATCTTCAGTGATTTTCCCTTCTGTTTGCCAACCAATTGTATTATAAAATTTCTTTACTTTTTCTTCAGCATCGCTTGCCATTATACCAATCTCCTTTATTTATGAAGCATACTAATCGAGTATTGTGATCATTTTATAATCCTATTCTTGTTATTACGATTTAGGATAACATTTTCTTGTCTCTTGAAGTTTTATTTATAGATATTTACTCCACCGTTAAATGATTCTCCGTCCAGCCAATTCCTTTTGTCTTCAAAATCTTCTTCCTCTCACCAGGCGAATCCAATCCTGCCGATTCCATATCACTATCTGCCATTATTTTTTTATTAGAAAAACCCCTATTAATAACCCCAAACCATATATTAAGTTGTTAATTCTTTATGGGTACAACCTGATTATTGGATTTTATTTATTCGTTGGATTCACTTTAAAGCCATACCGCATTTCCCCTTCTCGCCTTAAACGTAAATCAGCGTTTGGAGTGGGAGTACAAGGAAGAGTTGCGTCCCAACATTGATCTCCTTTTTCAGGAACATAAATATTTAGTCCGGAATTTGTCTCAAATATCTTTAATTCAACGGATGGTATTTTATAAAACCCATTATTTTCTTCAGGTATATTTATTTTAACAAAATTTTTTAAAAAGAAGAACCCGACAAACAAAATGATACTAAAAGAAATTATAAATGTTTTAAAATATTTTGATTTTAAGACATTAAATTTATTTAGAACAATAATAGTTGTACCCACTCCTAAAATCCAAAAACTAGCTCCTATATATCTAGGTTCAGGGATAGTACTAAACCAAAACAAAATTGCACAAGCAGAAGGTAATAAAAATAACCAAATATTTTTCTTCATATTATGAGCTGAGTATTTTTTTAAATATTTAGAGAAAAATATTAAAATACTATTAATAAAAATTAGAAACAGAGGAATTGTAACATGAATAGTAAAATATTCGTGTTCGATTTTAAACATTCCCTTTATCCAGGGTAGGATCCAACTCCAATATCCTGATCCTATGTCCAGTTGACCTGCCATAGAAATAATCCACCAACGTGTACCCGCTGCTACACCTTTAGCAGTAATATATGGAATACGCCAATCAACCGGAAAAACTCCTCCAATGGTACTGGGATATGCAACATATCCGGATAAAGTAATTCCACGTATCATCCACGGAATTAAGGCTATGCCTAAACAAAAAACATAAATAAACAATATCTTTTTTATTCTATTTTTTCCTTTCTTCCTTATATTCTTCATTATGCAAAAAATAAAAAGCAATATTAGAGAGAAAACACCAAAAGCAGCAAAACTAAGTTTAATCGTTATTCCAAGAGCAGCAAGGGTTACTATAAAAAATATATTGTATTCATTTTCTCTTTTAACATAATTTTGTTCTTCTAAAAAAGTTAAAAAATTTGCAGAAACCAATATCCCTAAAATATAAATTGACATATCAGGTGATGGAGTAGAAATAAATAAGGTAACTGTTAGAATAAGTACCGGACCTAAAAATAAAATATAAAAAATATGATATAAAGATATTTTATTATGATCCCTAAAAAATGTCATTCCACTTAGAAATATCTGTATAATCAAAACGGATAATATAAGTCCATTTGCTAAATGTTGTGATTTATGTATCCAAGGACCGAAATCTAAAATTGCTGCATATAAAAAAGAGGAATGATTAAAAGCAAAAGGGTAAAACAAATTACCTAAACCAGGTATTATGGGATAGGATTTTAACCAACTTATAGAAGGTAAATGATATAAACCACCATCATAAATCATGGGTGATAAAATTGCAAAATCAGCTATCCATAATACTATAAGGGATAGTGCAGTAGATAAAATTATTTTTTGTAAAAAATTACCTTTTTTTATTATTTGAAGAAGGTCTTTGTAATTCCAAATTAAACCTGTTACCCCAACCATACAAACCAAAAGACTTGCACGCCAATCTATTTTAAAGTAAAGATTCCATAATTGTAAGAAAAAAATAGTATATGCCCATCCTATCCAAAAAGAAGATAATAAAGATTCAAAATTGGCAATTTTTAAATTGAAAAATTTCCAACGAATAAGTATACCTAATCCAACAAACACAAAAAACCAAATTAGCCAACTGGATATTACTAAAAATATTGCCTGTAAAAATTGACTGCTCATCATTTTTGAAACCCCTCTCTTTCTTTAAATTTCTTTACTCGGTATACAAAAATTATTCATTTAGATACCCCCGGATAAGCCCGTAGCACTTTAAAGCAATTCAAGCTTCGCTTTACCTAAATCCTGAGTCTTTTGCCATCTTACGTATTCTAATATGCTCTTTTCATCTAGGTCTATAGTAGAGACAAAGTATCCTAGTGACCAGACGATATTCTCTTTCCAATTGGACTGCCCCCGCTAATCTAGACACATAAAAGTGTACTTTTCCTTTAATTTTCTTAGAATCGCTCATTATTTTAACCATCATTGTTAGGCTACCTCTTTTGGTAACTATAGTAACGTTCACTTTCCATTGGCGACATGTTTCCCAGTGTGGAGTGAAGCCTGTGACAATTATAAAAAGTTTCGATATATTCAATTATAACCAGTTTAACCTCTTCTCGTGTTTTAAATCTTCTTCCATAGATAATGTCCTTTTTTAGAGTAGAAAAAAAGGATTCCATACAGGCATTATCATAACAATTTCCCTTACGGCTCATACTCTGCCGGATACAATACTTACCTAATACCTCTTGAAAGGTATAAGCGGCATACTGAGACCCTCTATCAGAATGAAATATTAAACCATCACCCGGATTTTCTCTGCCTACTGCCTGTTCTAATGCTCTTATGGTCAGTTCTTTGGTGATCCTGTCTCCTAATGACCAGCCGACTACTTTTCTCTTGTAAATAAATCTTCGATACCTGAGAAATACAGGAAACCTTCATCTGTGTATATATAGGTGATATCACCAACCCATTTTTTATTTGGTCTATCTACGGTAAAGTCTTGATTTAATATATTGGGAGCAACAGGTAAACGATGGTTAGAATTGGTAGTAGTTTTGTATTTTCTTCTTAAACGGCTAAATATTCCATTCTCTCTCATTAGCCTCGCTCTTCTATTCTTACCACAGGAGAAACCTTCTTTATTTAATTTAGCTTTTATTCTGCGTATCCCGTAGGTTCTATAGGATTCTTTATGAATCTTCCGCATCTTTTCCAGGAGTATCCTATCCTCCTTTTGGTGTCTACTTAGTGGTCTCCTCAGCCAGTTACAATATGAGCTCCTTGATACTTCTAAAACCTGGTACATCTTCATAACGCGAAATGCGGAGCGGTATTTTTTGATAAATTTATAGATCATTTTGCGTCCCGACTGAAGATGGCCATAGCTTTTATTAACATTTTATTTTCCTCTTTTAGATCGATATTATCCCGTATTAATTTTCTTATCTTATCATCTTCAGCTCTTAGGTTACCTTTTCCATGAAAAGCATCCTTTCCGTATTCACTGTATTGTGTAATCCACCTTCTTATAGAGGAGGAAGTTACTCCAATATCTTTTGCTACTTCACTAATTTTCTTTTTATGTTCGGTAACCAGTTTAATAATTTCTTCTTTGTATTCAGGTGTAAATCTTTTCCTTCCCATTAGCTTAACACTTCCTTTCATGTTACTATTATAGCAGACTTTCTATGTGTCCAGCTAATCGGGTACAGGTCACTATAAGTAAAATAACTTAGGTATGTTGATTGGTACTATTTGATGTTATTTGTACTATTTTGAAATATGGGTATTTTAAGTACTTTTTGGGTTGTAACCATAATACATAAATATTTTGTATTGTGTTATACCGTATTTATAAAGAGGAAGGGTGCCATCACCGGTATCGTGAATTCTTATTTACGAGAAAGAACCAGCACCGATATATTCCAAACCAACCCACATTGTAAATAAAAGAAAAAACAAATATTTTTTTTCTTTTATTTTATTAATTATCATCTCAATTTTATTATTCATTTATTTTCTCTTCATCTTCATTTATTTAAATGTCCATATTTTATTCAATGTATAGTTGTAAATTGTCCCCACCCCTATAGCAAAAATAGGAGCAGTTAATTTGTGCATATTATAATAATCGACACAAATGTACATAATTCCTAAATTTATAAATAATGCCGAAATATATACAATAAAAAATTTCATCATATTATTTAATGATTTATTTTTCTTAAATACAAATTTAGAGCTCCATATATATCCATTTAATATTCCTATAACATACGCTATTGTAGTTGCTAGTAAATAATACAATCCTAATCTTAGTAAAATAAAATATGCTGTATACGATATTATTACATTAGTTGCCCCCACTAAACAAAACTTTATAAATGGTAAATATTTTATCCATAATTTTGCAAATATATTATCATTATTTTTTATCATTTATACCTATTTTCTTTTCTATTACATAAATTGGCCTTTTTCTGGATTCATCAAAATTTCTCCATAAATACTCGCCTATTATAGCTAAAGTTATAAGTTGAATTCCCGATAAGCCCAATACTACTATCATCAATGAAGCCCAACCCTGTATAGGAGTTTTATTATAAAATTTATCAAATAATATTACTATAGCAAAAATGAAAGCAGCTAAAGAAATAATAATACCCACTCCAGAAATTATTTTTATTGGGGCGTAAGAAAAAGCTATAAAAGTATCAATAAACATTTTAATTTTTTTCGATAAAGTCCATTGTGATTTTCCCAATTCTCTTTTTTTTCTTATATGATAAATTTTTTTTACTTTATATCCATACCATAATATTTGTCCAGGTATAGGTGAATTTTTTTCACCAGTATTTACTATTATGTCAACAATTTTTCGATCTATCAAAAAACAATCATATCCTTTTTCTGGTGTAGTTTTAAGAGCATATTTTTTTACTAATTTCCAATAAATATTGGAAACAAAAGTTTGTATCTTTCCTTCTTCCCTGCTTTTTCGTACACCCAAAATTACTTTGTAACCCTTTTTCCACCAACTATACATTTCCCCAATAATTTTTGAAGAAGTTTGCAAATCTGCTGCAATATTTGATAAACAATCGCCGTCAGCATATTTTAAACCAGCAAAAACAGCTATATACTCACCAAAATTTCTAGTAAATTTAATTATTTTTATATTCTTATCTTTTTCTCTCAACTTTAATAATTCGTTATATGAATTATCTTCAGAGCCATCATCAATGAAAATTATTTCATATTTAAAATCAGCTTTCTTTAAAACATCTTTGCTTAATTTTTCATATAAAGGTCTGAGACTCAGCTCATTATTATATACCGGAATAATTATTGACAATTTTTTCATTTTACTTTCCTGTTTCATATAAATATTTTTTTATATAATTTGTTATTATCTTAATGTTATTTTCTGTTAAATAAGGATACATGGGCAAACTCAATACTTCATTTGCCATTTTTTCTGCAATTGGAAAATCACCTTTTTTATATATTAAATTTTTATAAGCTTCCTGTAAATGTATGGGTAGAGGGTAATGAATTAAAGTTCCTATTCCTTTTGATTTTAGATATTCCTGTAATTCATCTCTCTTTTTGGTTCTAATTACAAATTGGTGCCATGTTGGTTCAGTCCATTCTGGCACATAAGGTAAAATTAAATTCGTATCTTGTAAACCGTTCAAATAAAGTTGAGCAATCATTTTTCGCTCCTCGTTAAATTCCTCTAAATGTTTTAGCTTAACTCTTAATATGGCGGCTTGCATTTCATCTAAGCGAGAATTAAATCCCATATATTTATTGTAATAATGTTTTTCGGAACCATAATTTCTTAAAGCTCTAACTTTTTCAGCCAAATCTTTATCATTAGTAGTAACTGCTCCAGCATCTCCTAATGCACCTAAATTTTTAGTAGGATAAAAACTAAAACCAGAAGCATCGCCTAATGTACCACATTTTTCCCCTTTGTAAGTAGCTCCATGTGCCTGGGCTGAATCTTCAATTACTTTCAAATTGTATTTTTTGGCAATTTCATTTATAGGATCCATATCACAAGCCTGTCCATATAAATGAACCGGCATAATTGCTTTGCTTTTTTTGGTTATTTTCTCTACTATTAAATCAGGATTAATATTATAAGCTCGTTCATCCGGTTCTACCATTATCGGTACAGCTCCAGCATAACTTACTGCTAAAGCGGTTGCAATATAAGTATTAGAGGGAATAATAACTTCATCGCCTTCTCTAATACTATAAGCTCTTAAGATTATATGTAAAGCCTCTAATCCATTACTAACTCCGATACAATATTTGACTCTTAAATAATTAGCAAATTCTCTTTCAAAATTTTCTACTTCTTTCCCTAAAATATAGCAATTGCTATCAATAATCCGATTAGTTGCTGCTTTTAATTCTTTATTAATTCTTTTAGTTACAAAAGAAAAATCAGTAGCTTTAATCATCTAATTCCCCTCCTTCTTTTATTATTCCCTAATATATTTGTAAATAATCGTAGTTATGTTATTAATATTCTACTCTCAATTTAGTAAAGAATCCACCCGCTAAGCAGGTGGGTTTAAGAGGCCTCTAAAAGAGGCCAAACTCCTGTTGGTCTCCCTCTTCTTGTCTTTCTCTTTCTTCTTGATATTTTACATATTTTCTAATTTTAGTCTCATCCAAACCTATAGTGCTTACACAATATCCCCGACTCCAAAAATGGTTTCCCCAATAGGGCTTCTTCTTGAGAGCAGGATAACTTTTGAAGAGTTTTATCGCTGTCTTACCTTTTAGTATTCCCATCACTTCGGATATGGATAATCTGGGAGGTATAGAAAGTATCATATGTATGTGGTCCTCTTTTACCTTCATTTCCAGTATCTCTATATTCCTCCATTCACATAACATCCTTAGATTTGACTCTACAAATTCAGCCACTGCACCTTTTAGTATCCTGTATCTGTACTTTGGACACCAGACGATGTGATATTTACATTGATAGATTGTATGAGATAATTTTTTCCATTTGGCCATAGTTTATAATAACATATGTATCGTTTTAATGGTGAAACTATCTTCCCATTACCACCTTCAAAGAAGGTGATTTTTTAAGGTGAAATAAAATTCATTATAAGTATCATTAAACTTATAGCTCTACTTCTTCACAAATTATTTTTACATTAGCTACTAATTTATTTTTTTGTATAGCTTTAAAATGTGTTTATCTGTACATGAAATCTCATAATAATTCTAATATTCCTCTATTTTATTTTTTTATCTGCTTTATTATCGGTCAAAATAGATTTAACGATTTCACACTATTATTAATTTTAGGAAGCTGATATTGTTTATATTTTAAAAATTCTTCATACTCTCTAATATAATCACTTTCTTCATAATAATCAGATGCTAATACTAACAAAACTGAGTTTTGGCTAAAATCATACATTTCATGCCAGATGCCAGGACCAATATATAATCCCTGTTTTTGTTCTTTAAGTGTAATTATTTTTTTTTCTTTTCCATCATCTACTTTTATTTTAATGTTCCCATTTATGGATATTAATACTTGTTCTAATTTTTTATGGGCATGAAAACCTCTTTTTATTTCCTTGGGAACAGTATAGGTATAATAAATTCTTTTGATATTAAAGGGAATTTCTCTATTCCCCTCAACTGCAGTTAAATAACCTACATCACTATTTCCTATTTTTTTAAAATTTATTATTCGACAATCTTTCATATTTTACTTTCCAAAATATCTTTATTATATTTTCATAATTTTTAATGCTGTAATAACTTTTTAATGAATCAGCGCTAATTTATTTTTTTTCTTCTCTTAGTATTTTTTTATTTTATAAAAAATATAATCCTGGTATAGTTATTTCTTAGCTACTAATAAGCAGCTTCCACCAAAAGGAATGTATCCTTTTCTAACAATAATTTTTAGCTCAGTATTCCATATACTTTGTAAAAGAGTTCCGCTTATACCATCTCTTTCTTTATGCTCATTTTCTATTTTTTTTGGATTACTTTGTCTTAACCTTAATTTATTTGGAAGTGTTCTAAATAAAAATATAGGTAAAGGCAATATTGAAAAAAAATAAGTAGAATATTCAATTTTTAATCCAGCTTGATTAATCATTGTCTTTAAAAAATTTAAAGTATATCTTCTAAGATTTCCTACTTGATTATCTTCATCAGAATATAAAAAACTATAAGCAGGGACGGTGATATATAACTTCCCTTCTTTAATTAAAGATTTTTGAATATTTTTTAAAAATTTAAAATCCTCTTCTACGTACTCCAAAACATCAAATATTCCAACCGCTGGTATCGAATTTGGATAAAACTTAATTTGATTAAAATTAGCACAAATTAATTTTTTTAACCCTCTTCTCTTCGCATTTAACATACCATCCACGCCTGATTCCAATATTGCTACTTCATATCCATTCTTTTTTACATATAAAGATACAAATCCATTACCCCCCCCTAAATCTAAAATAATTCCCGGAGGAGGAAAATTATTTATTACCTCTATAATGCAATTATTTCTATGTTTAAACCAAAAACTATTATCTTCAATTTGAAAAATATTTTTATGACCTTCTTCGGGATAATATGTTTTACTAGTGTTTTTAGCAAAATATATTCCATCTCTATATTCTAATTTACTGCGAATAACTTTCCTTAAAAATATATCAAATTTATCTATATTTTTTATTATCATGCCTTATCTCTTAAAATTACATATATTATTTTACTAAAATAGAATTATTTATTATTTTGCTAATAAGCATAAGTATCTGACAAATTCTTAATGATTTGTTTCTTTTATTGCGTATAGATTGAATGCTACACTGTTTTAATTTCCTCAGCTATACTTATCAAATATCTTCCATAATCTGTTTTCTTTAATGGTTCAGCTAATTTTAATAGCTGTTCTTTATCTATATATCCTTTTCTATAAGCTATTTCCTCTATGCAGGCTAAATATAG
>SDBT01011087.1_pt1 | contig 14522 bp, 22 predicted proteins | sample 2277101 | NCBI WGS metagenome assembly SDBT01 (sample SAMN10404973, study PRJNA504765) | marine sediment metagenome | isolation source: marine sediment core GS10_PC15, 103 cmbsf | place: Arctic Ocean: Southern Knipovich Ridge | collected 2010
TATATGAACAACTTGCAAAAGAGCAGATGATGGCAATGCATCCAATGCTCGGGAAATTGTTTGGGTGAAGTAAAATGGCTGGAAAAACGGATAATTTATATTCTATTCCCTTTTCAAGTAATTCAGGGAATGTTTGTTTCCTGCCGAATTTTTTTGGTGACTTTTAATGGTATTTTTAGATGTAGTGATAGAGATTGGCATTATCGCATTGATTGTTGTAGTCATAAGCAAAATCCTTCAATCAAAAATGATTGACAAGAAAAAGCAAAAAGAAGCACAGGCAAAAATGAAAGAAAAACAAAAAAAGATAAAAGAATTGATGAAAAATGGGGATGAAAAAAGCAAGAATGAAATGGGTAGACTACAAAAAGAAATGCTTGAAGATATGAATGCAACAATGCAGGGAACAATGAAATATATGCTTGTAAGCATGCCCCTTTTCTTTGGAGCATTTTTTGTTATGGGAAGTCTTTATGGAAGCATGTTATTTAATGCACCGATTATGTTACCAAAATTTCAGGGATTTTTCTTCCTAAATCCATTCACATGGATTCCTGTTGGCTGGGGTTATGAAACAGGCTGGCTAAAATGGTATTTTATAATTTATTTAATTGCGTCAATTATTATTGCAATTACAATGAAAGTTAGAGAAAAAGTAATGAAAAAAGGAACTGAAAAAGTTAAGGAAGAAAAGAAAAGTATTGAAACAGCTGAAAAAATAAAAATTGATGAAAATGCTGAAGTAAAAGATGCGGAAGAAGTAAAAAGTATTGACGATGTAGAAAAAGTAAAAAGTATTGACAATGCAGAAGAAGTAAAAAGTATTGACAATGCAGAAGAAGTAAAAAGTATTGACAATGCAGAAGAAGTAAAAAGTATTGAAACCACTGAAGAAAAAAAGGGTGTTGAAGATGCCAAATAGAAGTGAAAGATCAAAGAAAACAAAATTCAGAAGAGTTGCTGGAAGCAAGTCTAAAAGAATTTTTGTTAGAGGAAAAACAGGAAAGCACAAATGTGCTTTGTGCAAAGGTCTTTTGCATGGCGTTCCTCATGGAAAAACAAGTGCAGAAGTTAGAAAGCTTTCAAAGACAAAGAGGCGACCAACAGCATTGTTTGCAGGAATTTTATGCAGCAAATGCAGACACTTGGTTGTAATGGAAGCAGCACAAGTTGAAGCAAAGGCAAAAAAGTTTGATGAAGTTGAATTACGTTTACAGGATTATGTAAAACAGGTAAAGGTGAAATAAGATGGCTGGACTTGAAAAAGGAATGGTTTGTATTAAGACAAGAGGCAAGGAAGCCGGACGAAAGGTTGTTATTGTTGATTTTGACAGCAAAAAGTATGAGGCAACAGTTGATGGTCCTTTGGTTAAGAGAAGAAAATGCAATGCTATGCATTTGCTTCCAACAGGCCAAAAAATTGATTCAGCAAAAATAAAGACAAATATGGATTTTAAGGAGCTTTTGGAGTAGTGGATTGAATGGTGGAAAATGAAGAATTCAGGCATATTGTAAGGGTTGCATCAAAAGACCTAAACGGAAATATGCCTATTTGCAGATCACTTACAAAAATAAAAGGCATTGGAATAAGAATGGGAAAAAGTATTGCACTTGTGTTTGAAAAAGAAACAGGCACAAAATATGACAGCAAACTTGGTTCACTGCCTGAAAATCTTGACAAAATATTGGAAGACATTGTGCTGAATCCAAAAAAGCACGGAGTTCCAATACATTATTTGAACAAGCGAAAAGAATATGCAAGCGGAGAAGACAAGCATTTGGTAATGGCAGACCTTGACTTCCAAGCAAGAACAGAATTCCAAAGACTTAATGAAATAAAATCTTATAGAGGACTTAGAAGAAGCTGGGGACTGACTGTGAGGGGACAAAGAACAAAATCAACCCACAGAGGCAAAGGCGGAACAATTGGTGTAATGAAAAAGGATAATAAAAAGTAAAAGAGTTGATGAAACATGGGCGATCCAAGAAAAACAAGGAAACAGTTCAAAAGACCTTTGACAATTTGGAATACTGCAAGCATTGCAAGGGAAAAAGTTTTGAAAGAAACATTTGGACTTAAGAACAAACGGGAAATTTGGAAAACAGAAACAAACCTGAGGAAAAAAAGACACAGTGCAAGAAGCCTTTTGGCATTGCCACTGGAAAAAAGACTGAAAAGAGAAAAAGAACTTATTGGAAGTCTTTCAAGAATGGGAATTTTAAGCGAAAATGCAGGACTTGATGATGTTTTAACCTTAACAATTGAAAGCTTTCTTGAAAGAAGATTGCAGACTATGACATGGAGAAAAGGACTTGCAAACACTGCAATACAAGCAAGACAGTTTGTAACACATGGACATATTGCAATTGGAGGAAAAAGAGTTACAGCTCCAAGTTATATGGTTACAGCCGAAGATGAAGGAAAAATTAGTTATTATGCTGGCAAAAAAATGATACTTGCGCCTGTTATAAAAGAGGCAAAAAAAGATGGAAAGAAAAAAACTATTAAAGAAGAATTTGAAGCAGCAAAGCCTGCAGAAGCTCCAAACGAAGCAGCCATTGACGTAATGAAGGCAGTAAAAGAAGCCAGAGAAAAAGAACTGGCAAAAACTAAAAAAAAAAAAGACGGAGAAGAAAAACCTGCAGAAAAGCCGGCAGAAAAGAAAAAAGATGCAAAAAAGGAAAAGCCAGCAGAAAAGAAAAAAGATGCAAAAAAGGAAAAGCCTGCAAAAGAAGCTAAGACAGCTGAAGTCAAGAAAGAGGTGAAGAAATGAACAAAAAAGGAATTATACATATTTACGCTTCCCATAATAACACAATGATTCTACTAACCGATATAACCGGAGCAGAAACAATTGCAAAATGTTCAGGTGGAGAAGTTATAAAAGCACAGCACAAAGAAGGTAGCCCATATACAGCAATGAAAATTGCAGAAATCGTTGCCGAAAAGGCAAGAGAACGAGACATTACAGAGGTTATTATAAAAGTCAGAGGAACAGGCGGAAACAAATCAAATTCACCAGGACCTGGCAGCGAAGCAGCAATAAAGAGCTTGACAAGAGCAGGGCTAAGAATTGTGACAATTGAAAATGTTACCCCAGTACCACACGATGGATGCAGAAAAAAGAAAAAATTTAGAGGGAAGAAAAAATAAGGTGTTAAACCAAATAGGAGTTGAATTGTTATGACAATTAGCATAAAAAAGCTTGACAAAGAAAGAAATATTTCACGTTATCTTGTGAAAGACACAAGTATTGCATTCATTAATGCAGTCAGAAGAAGTGTAATGCTGCACACGCCATGTCTTGCAATTGAAGATGTTTTAATATATCAAAACGGCTCTGTGCTGTTTGATGAAATGCTTGCACACAGACTTGGTATGCTTCCAATAAAAACAGACAAGACATACAAACTAGGTGATAAAGTAAAGCTTGTTTTAGAAAAGGAAGGACCTTGCACTGTTTACAGTAAAGACATTAAAAGCACTGACCCAAAAATAGACATAACCGAAAAAAACATTCCAATTACAAAACTTACAAAAGATCAAAAAATTAAGATTGAAATGCAGGCAGTTATGATGTCTGGCAGAGAACATGCAAAATGGCAACCGGCAATTATAAGCTACAGCGAAGTTCCGCAATTTATTGTTTCAAAAGACTGCAATGGATGCGACCACTGTGCAAAAGCATGCCCGGTAAAGATTATTGAAATAAAAGGCAAAAAGCCTGTTTTAAAGAATCAGTATAAATGCACATTATGCGGAGCATGTGTTGACTCATGTGAAAAAAAAGCCTTAAAACTTGGTTTTGACAAAAATGAATACATTCTTGTAATAGAACCAGTTGCAGGGCTTTCAGAAAAAGAAACAATTGAAGGAGCAACAAATGCAATAATAGAAAAAAGCAAGGAGTTTGAAAAAGCTTTGCAAAAATTAAAATGAGGTGTTATGGAATAGATTAAGCAGGGGTTCCCGAGCGGTCAAAGGGGCGGGACTTAAGTTGTATTTCATTTATTAAAGAGGTGCAGAAGAAATCCCGTGGCTTAGTGCCTTCGGGGGTTCGAATCCTCCTCCCTGCAATTGAAAAAAAAAGGTGAAAAATTATGAGAACTGGACCAACAAACGAAAGAGCAAAAAAAGTAATATCATTACTTGAGAAAACAAGCAGAAAAAGCAAGAGCACACTCTGGCTTGACATTGCTACAAGAATTGCAAAGCCAAGAAGACAAAGGGCAAGTGTAAACCTTTGGAAACTTGACAACCTTGCAAGAATTTTTAAAGGAAAAACATTGGTTGTGCCAGGAAAGGTTCTTGGAAACGGAGTAATTTCAGAAAAAGCAAATATTGTTGCATTTGAATTCAGCGATTCTGCTGAAGAAAAAATCAAAAAGGCCGGAGGAAAAGCAATTCTATTAGAGAATGCTGTTTCCGAGCCTGTAAAAACAATGGTGATAGTAAAATAGGTGTTGTAAAATGATATTGGTTAACGGCGAAAATGTTATTATGGGAAGACTGGCATCCTTTGTTGCCAAAAAAGCAATTGAAGGCGAACAGGTTACAGTAGTAAATGCCGAAAAGGTATCAATAACAGGCACAAGAGAGGCCGCAATGCAAAAATTAAAAGTAAGACTTAAAATCGGCGGAAAGGGAAATCCTGAAGAAGGACCAAAATTTAGCAAAATGCCTGACAGGGTTTTGAGAATGTCAATAAGAGGAATGCTTCCATGGAAAAGTAGCAGAGGAAGAGAAGCATACAGAAGAGTTCATGTTTATATTGGAATTCCGGAAGAATTCGAAGGAAAAAAATTTGAGGAAATTCCAAGCAAAGGAGAATCAAGAAAAAGTATTGAATTAGGAACAATATGCAAATTGCTTGGAGCAAAGTGGTGAAAAAAATGATTGATAAAAAGAAAAGAAAAAGAAAAACCGGACTTAATAGCAAGGCCAAGAAAAAAGAAGCTGTTGCAAGAGCAGTTATAAGAAAAGGCACTGGAAAAATAAAAATAAACAAGCGTGACATAAGCCTTTTTGAGCCAAAGCAAATCAGGGCATTTATTGAAGAGCCGTTAAAAATTTTACCAGACCTTGCAAAAGAAGTAGATATTGATATAACCGTCAAAGGCGGCGGAGTTATGGGACAGGCAAGCTCTGTAAGAAGTGCAATTGCAAAAAGCTTTGTTTTATTCAGCAAAGATGTTAAAGTAAAACAGGCATTGATTTCTTATGATAGACTTTTACTTATTGACGACGTAAGACGTGTTGAAAGCAAAAAGCCATTGGGAACAAAAGCAAGAAAGAAAAAACAAATGAGCAAAAGGTGATTAGAATATGATGGTTCCGATAAGATGTTTCAGTTGTGGAAAACAACTTGCAGGCATATATGAAGAGTTCAAAAAAAAGGTTGAAAAAGGCGAAAAACCTGAAAAAGCAATGGACGACCTAGGCGTAAAAAGATACTGTTGCAGAAGAATGGTTTTTTCACAAGTTGATTTAATAGACGAAATTTCAAAATACCCGAGATGATTCAAATGAACGAGATAAAAGATTCAAAGCATTTGGTTGAGCTAGACGAATATCTTAAAACAGGCTCACACATTGGCACAAAATTCAAAACAGGTGACATGAAACGCTACATTTACAAGCAAAGAAGAGATGGCTTGAAAGTGCTTGACGTTGAAACAATTGACAGCAGAATTAAAATAGCTGCAAAATTCATTGCAAAATTTGATTCTAAAGGAATAATTGTTGTTGCAAGAAAAACATATGGACAGGAACCAGCAAAACAGTTTGCCAAAGCAGTTGGAGGAAAAGCAATTCTTGGCAGATTTGTCCCGGGAACATTTACAAATCCAAATGCAAAAAAATTCATGGAACCAAAAATAGTAATTGTAACAGACCCTGAAGCAGACAGGCAAATATTGAAAGAGGTTGGAAAAACAAAGGCACCAGTTATTGCAATGTGCTCAACAAACAATAATCTTACAACAATTGACCTTGTTATACCAATAAACAACAAAGGAAGAAAAAGCATGGCTCTTGCATATTTCCTTCTTGCAAGAGAAGTTTTAAAAGAAAAAGGCGAAATTAAAAAAGACGAAGACTTCAAGAAAACAGTAGAAGACTTTGAATATAAAATGAAAGAAGGACAAAGAGAACAGCCAAGACGCGAACAAAACGGATATGGAAGAGATAGGCGCTCCGATGACAGACGCTCTGGCGACAGACGCGGTGGATTCAAGCGAAGGTAAGAAAACCCCTTTAAATTAACTTTTCCCAAAATATTCTTTTTATGACAGTAAGGGAATCAAATGCTGCAGGCAGCTTTTATCCAGCACAAAAGGAACAACTTGAAAAACAACTTGAAAGCCTTTTTGAAAATGTTCCAAAACAGGAAAAAACAAAATGTGTTATTGCACCACATGCTGGATATGTTTACAGTGGAAAAACCGCAGCATATTCTTTCAAAGCATTGCAGGAAAGCAAAACTTTTGTAATTCTAAGCCCAAGCCATACAGGCCTTGGACCAGAAGTAAGTGTAAGTGATGCAACAGAATGGAAAACACCGCTTGGAAATGTGCCAATTGATACAATTCTTAGAGAAAAACTTCTTGCAAAGCTTGGAATTAAAGCAGATAATTTAGCACATATTGACGAACACAGCATTGAACTGCAAATTCCATTCCTGCAAAAAATGTTTAAAGAATTTAAAATTTTGCCAATAACTATAATGGAACAAAGATTTGAAGAACTTGAAAAAATTGGCAATATTCTTGCAGAACTTGGAAATGGGTTTTCAATAATTGCCTCAGGTGATTTTACCCACCACGAACCTCTTGAAACAGCAACAAAAAAAGACCATGATGCAATCAAAAAAATAGAGGCATTGGATGTTAACGGATTTCACCAAAAGGTAGTTTCGGAAAACTTAAGCATCTGCGGGCTTTCACCAATCACTGTTTTGACCCAATATTGTAAAAAAACAGGATTTGAAAAAGGAAAACTTTTGCACTATGATACAAGCGCTACAGCAACAGGAGACAAGGAAAGTGTTGTTGGATATGCTGCAATAGGCTTTTATTGATGTAATTCTTTAACTGTATAGGGTAAATTTAAATATAGAAAAATGCCTATAATATATGTAATATATAGGAAAAGTGACATTTGATGAATAATAAGGAACTGAATTTATTGCTTGAAAAAATCGGCTTGACAGAATACGAAAGTAAAACACTTGGAACTCTTTTCAAAATGGGCGAAGCAGAGGCCCCTGCCATAAGCAGGATTGCACAGGTCCCAAAAACACGGGTTTATGATGTGCTTGACAAACTTGTTGAAAAAAACCTTGTAATAGAAATTAGAGGCAGACCAAAAAGGTACAGGGGAATAGAAGCCAAAAAAGCATTTAATTCACTTTTGCAAAAAAGGAAAGATGAACTGCAAGACCTTGAAAACAGGGTTGCTGGCGTAGAAGCTCTTATTACAAGCACTGCTGGAAAAGACGAGCAGGGCGAAACAGTTATGAAAGTAAAAGACAAACATGACTTTGAAAGAATTCTTGCACAGGAAATTGCAAAGGCAAAAACAAGCGTTGTTGGCTTTTCAGAACTTACAGACAAAGAACCAGCAATAAAAGAAGCAATTGAAGCAGCAAGCAAGAAAAAAATTGATGTAAAACTCATTAATGCATTCCAAAACAATTGGTTGCAAAAGGCTGCTGACACAAAACAATTAGAACACGGATTAAATGCATATATTGTTGACAACAAAAACGTTGTTCTTGCATTAAGCGATTTCAAACAAGACAAACCAGAATACCATTTTACAATTTTTAACGGCCACAAGCCAATGGTAAACGCATTACTGCACTATTTTGACAAATGCTGGCAAATGGCAAAATAAAGAATTTTCTAAATTTTCAAAAGTCGCTTTGTAAATTCTAATTCAAATGAGTAGTGCAATTTAATAGCTGCACGCTGTGCTTACTATCTTCCCTTATTTCAAATACAGTAACTGCAACATTTGGTTGGCAGACAATCTTTTTCAAAGGCTTATCGAGAATAACCCTTGACAAAGCCTTGTTTATTCCAATGTGTCCAACAAAAATAACATTGCCGTTTGGATATTTCTTGTAAGCCTTGTCAAGTACTTTTTTTACACGTTTCATCATACTTACCTTGCTTTCAATTGACTTTGGTCTGTTTGACCAGTCAAGTATTGAACCTTTTTTGCCTGCATACTTTCCTAAAAAAGTTTCTCTCAAATTTTTTGAAAGATGTAATGGAGTCTTTGGATGAAAAACCATGATTTCCTTTGCAGTATTTTTTGCCCTAGCCAAATCACTTGAATAAACTGCGTCAATCTTTTTGCCCTTAAGCCTTATAGCAAGCTTTTTTGCCTGCCTTATTCCTTTCTTGGACAAAGTGCCAACCTTTTGCCCTTGCAGAATTCCTTTCTTATTTTCCTCTGTTTCACCATGCCTTGTCAAAATAAGCTTCATACCATTAGAATTGAGGTTTAAACAGGAATAAAAGATTATCTTACCATTAATTGCTTGAATTATGACAATTGAAAAGGATGCATACAGGTATGCTGTAAAAAACGCGTTTTTGCACAAGGGCAAGGCAGACACAGGCGCGATTATAGGCAAAATAAAGGCACTGCATTCAGACCTGAACATAAAAAAGACAATGGAAATTGCTATTGAATCTGTGAAAAAAGCAAACGAGCTTGAACCCGCAGAACTTAAAAAAGAATTTGAAAAATTTGAAAAACAAGGATGGGAACTAAAGCCAAAGGAAAAAGAAGAAAAATTACCAATACTTGAATGGGCAAAAAAAGAAAAAGTTGTAACAAGATATGCTCCAAACCCAAACGGGCCATTTCATTTGGGAAACGCAAGGACAGCATTGCTAAGCAAAGAATATGCAGAAAAATACGGCGGCAAATTTATCCTTCGCTTTGATGACACAGATCCAAAAGTAAAAAAGCCAATAGCGAACGCGGAAGCAATTTTTAAGGAAGACCTGAATTGGCTTGGTTGTACTCCGAACGAAACATTTTTTGCATCAGACAGGCTTGACATTTATTACAGTTACTTGAAAACCGCATTGCAAAAAGGCTATGCATATATCTGCCAGTGCAAGTCAGAGGAATGGCGGGAAAAAATTAAGAAAAAAGAAGCATGCCCATGCCGTGAAATAAAACCAAGAGACCAACTTAAACTTTTTGACAAAATGCTAAAAGGAGAAGTAAAAGAAGGAACTGCAGTCATTCGTATCAAAACCGACCTTGAGAACAAAGACCCAAGTGTTAGAGACTGGTGGGCTGCAAAAATTGTGGATGAAGCAATTCATACAAATCCAAAAGCGATGGGAAAATATGTCTGGCCTTCTTACAATTTTGCTTCTGCAATTGACGACCACTTGCTTAAAGTTACATTGATTATAAGAGGACAGGAACATGAGCAAAACAAAACCAAACAAGAATTCCTTTACAAACACTTTGTATGGAAATACCCGCACTGCTTTCATATAGGCAGGATTGGCTTGCCTGGATTGATGCTTAGCACAAGCAAAATAAAAGAAGGTATTGAGAAAGGCGATTACTCCGGATGGGATGACCCAAGGCTTGGCACAATTTGCGCTTTTAGGCGAAGAGGCTTTAAACCAGAAGCTTTGAAAGAAGCATTATTTGATTTGGGGGTTAACACAAACGATTCCACTATTCAATGGGCAAAATTAATCGACTTGAACAAAAAGCTAATTGAACCTGAAAGCGAGCGAATGGCATTTTTTGAAGAACCATTACAACTTGACATTCATCTTGCGCCGGAACAAAAGGGAAAGCTTATTGTAAACAAAAAGGTTTTTGAAAAATTCAAAAAAGGCGATGTTGTAAGATTGAGGCAGCTTTTTAATGTAAAAATTACAAAAAAAGATCCTTTGCAGGTTTTTGCAGATTTTGTCGGAACAGCAAAAGTAAACAAGCCAATTGTTGGATGGTTTAGAGAAGGAACAGATGTTGAAATTACAATGGATGATGATTCAAAAAAACTAGGAATTGCCGACAATGCAATTGCAAAAAAAGGCAAGGGCGACAGAGTATATTTTGACAAACTTGGATTCTGCATTGTGGACGACAAAGAAGAAGGAAAGATTTTGTTAAGGTTTACGCACAAGTGAAAAAAATGGTTTTGCAAGCAAACAAACCGGTTTTGTTCTCAATACTCCATGAACGAATATCAGTAAACGTAGGAATTGACTTATTCAAAGAAAGCCTGAAGGGAAAAAAGACCCTTTTCATCGAACTAGAACCAATTGATGTAACACAGGCACTTGGAGGAAAAATGCACAGTCTTCAAAGTGTTGCAGCATATCAAAAACTTGTTGTAGAAGCAGGAAAAGCAGGCTTAAAAGTTGTTGCTTTGGACAATAGGAAAGACATTGAAGAATACAGCAGAATGGCAAAAGATATAGAGAATACAAGCCACAGTGATAAAAAATTTAAACAAAAACTTGAAAGAATGTGTTATTTAGAATACAACAAGCGGGAAACAAAATGGCTGAAAAAGCTTAAACCACATGGTGCAGAAGCAATAGTAGTAATGCATCCAGGACATGCAAGCGAGATTGCAAAAAGACTTAGAATTCCAAAACAAAATATTATCGGTAGTCTTCTAAAAAAACCAGGACGAAGAAAACTTGCAGAAAAAGAAGCAGCAAGGATAAGAGTAAGAGAAACAGCAGTAAGAAGAAAAAATGCAAAGAAAAAAGGAAAACCAACCGGCTTTGCCAGAAAAGCTTTAGTAAGAAGAAGAACTGGAAAATAAAAAAGAGGTGTTTGATATGGTAAAAATTGGAAAAAAAGGAAGTCCGAATACAAGAAAATGGAAGGATATTAAGCAGGAAAAAATCCAAAACAGGTAGTAATTGCCTGAATTAACAAGCTTTTTAAACATTCTCTGGGACAATTATTTCAGAGAAAAATTCTTTTTTCTGCCGATGAAAAATGAAGCCGCTTTTTAAGGCGGTGGAGGAGGTGTAGCAGGAAATGACTAACTTAGTGAAATTTGAGGTTCCTGAAAAACTTATGCAGGAGCAACTTGCCGTTGTAGAAAAGGTAAAAGGCAAGGGAAAAATAAAAGTTGGAGTAAACGAAGTAACAAAAGCTATTGAACGAGGCGTTGCAAAGCTTGTGCTAATTGCACAGGATGTTAGTCCTCCAGAAATAGTAATGCATTTGCCTTTGCTATGCAAGGAAAAAAACGTACCTGTTAGTGTTGTCCAAACCAAAAAGGCATTGGGTGAAAAAACAGGCATTGCAGTTAGCACTGCAGCAATCGCAATTATTGATGAAGGCGATGCAAAAAAGGAGCTGGCTGAAGTGGTAAAGAAAATCACTGAGCTTGCAAAGTAAGGTGGTTTAATAATGGATGCGGGAACACCAGCAGAAGTTGTTGAAATTGTAAAAAAAACAGGCGTTCACGGAGAAGTAACGCAGGTCTTGTGCAAAATCCTTGAAGGTCTTGAAAAAGGTCGTGTAAAAAGGAGAAATTGCAAAGGCAATGTACAAAAAGGAGACATCTTGATTCTCTTAAATACTGAAAGAGAAGCCAAAGAAATAAAAACAAGGTAAGGGAGAGTGTTGAAAAAATGGCGGAATGTTCTTTTTGCGGAGAAAAAATTAAGCCAGGAACAGGCTTCTTATATGTGAAAAAAGATGGCACAGCCTTTTTTTTCTGCAGCAGAAAATGTGAAAAAAATTTGCTAAAACTTAAAAGAAAGCCTATTGCCACAAAGTGGACAAAGGCATATATCAACGCCAAAGAATTAAGCAAGACAGGAGCAACAAAAGTAAAAAAGGTAAAAATTGTAGAAAAGAAGGAAAAGCCAACAAAAGTAAAAAAGAAAAAGGTTAGAAAAAAGAAAAAGAGGTGAATAGGAATGCGGCAGACTCTGGTAATCATAAAACCTGATGCAGTAAACAGATGCCTTACAGGCAAAGTAATTCAAAGATTTGAAGAAAAAGGCCTGCAAATAAAGGCAATGAAAATGGAGCTGCTGCAACCCTATGTTCTCAAAGAACACTATGCCCACCACAAGGACAAAAAATTCTTTGAGAGCCTCATAAAATATATGACCAGCATTCCAAGCATTTTAATAATCTTGGAAGGAAAAGACGCCGTTTCTGTTGTAAGAAAAATGGTTGGTTCAACCCAGGGAAGGGACGCAGAACCAGGAACCATAAGAGGCGACTATAGTGTAAGCAATCAGTCAAATATAGTTCATGCTTCTGAAAACGAAGAAGAAGCAAAAAAGGAAATTGTAAGGTTTTTCAAAAAAGAAGAAATCTATGAATATCAAAAAATGAACTTTGACTGGATTTACAGCAGAGACGAAACATATATGGAAAAGTGATTAAATGGAAGTAAAGGTAAAAAAAATTCATGAAGATGCAAAAATTCCAGCATATGCTCACGAAGGCGACAGCGGAATGGACCTTTACTCTGTAGAAGAAACAATACTGCAGCCAGGCGAAACAAAACTTGTGAAAACCGGACTGCAGATTGCTGTTCCAAAAGGATTTGAAGCGCAGGTAAGACCAAAATCAGGACTGGCAGCAAAGTTTGGAATAACTGTTTTGAATACTCCAGGAACAGTTGATTCAGGTTACAGAGGAGAAGTAATGGTTATTCTTGTAAATCATGGAAAAGAAGAATACAAAGTTGAAAAAGGAAAAAAGATTGCACAAATGGTAATTGCAAAAGTTGAAGAAGCCAAAATTGAAGTTGTTGAAGATCTTGAGGACACAACAAGAAAAGACGGCGGCTTTGGAAGTACAGGATTGGATTAAAGAAAAGTGATTTTTATGAAAACAAGACAGCCAATTATAACGGTTTTAGGTCACGTCGACCATGGCAAGACAAAATTGCTGGACAAAATCAGAGGCACCACCATTGCAGAAAAAGAAGCAGGTGCAATAACACAGCATATTGGTGCAACACAAATGCCAATAGACCTGATTGAAAAAATTGCAGGAAAACTAATGAAACAATACGGCTTTGATGTAGACCTTCCAGGACTTTTATTTATTGACACACCAGGACACGAAGCATTCACTTCACTAAGAGAAAGAGGTGGAAGCATTGCAGACCTTGCAGTATTAGTTGTTGATATAACACAAGGATTACAACCACAAACAATTGAAGCAATAAGCATACTAAAAACATTCAAAACGCCATTCATTGTTGCAGCCAACAAAATTGACCTAATACAAGGCTGGAAAAGTGAAGAAGGAGAATTTTCTGCAAACCTGAAAAAGCAGGATAAAAAAGCAGAAGATCTTGTTGACGAAAAAATTTACATACTTATGGGAAAATTGCACGAACAAGGATTTCAAAGCGAAAGATTTGACAGATGCAACGATTTCCACAAACAAATTCCAATTGTGCCAATCAGTGCAAAGACAGGAGAAGGACTACCGGAATTATTGATGTTTTTAACAGGACTAAGTCAAAAATTCCTCGGAGACAAACTTTTAATTAACGATGAAGAAGCAGGCAAGGGAACAATTCTTGAAGTAAAAGAAGAAAAAGGACTGGGAAAAACAATTGACGTGATTCTTTACAGCGGAGCACTAAGACTCAATGACAAAATTGTGCTTGGAGGCAGAAAAAACGTAATTGAAACAAAAATAAGAGCATTGCTTATGCCAAAGCCATTGCAGGAAATCAGAGGAAATTCTGCAGAAAAATTTTTAAATGTTAAAGAAGTTCACGCTGCTGCAGGAATAAAAATTGCAGCACCAGGACTTGAAGATGCGCTTGCAGGAAGCCCAATACTTGTTGAAAAAGGAACAGAAGAAAAAGCGGCAATTGAAAAAGAAATTGCCTCAGTAAAAAGAGAAACAAACACAATTGGACCAGTACTCAAAGCAGATACACTTGGAAGCCTTGAAGCAATGATTGTATTGCTTGAAAATGAAGCAAAACTTAAACCAAAAAGTGCAGATGTTGGAGAAGTTACAAGAAGGGATGTAATGGAAGCTCTTGCAGAAAAAGAAAAGGACGAATTAATGGCAGTTGTTTTTGCATTCAACGTAAAAATAGAAGATTCTGCAAAAGCAGAAGCAGAAAAGCACAAAATTCCAATATTTGCAGGAAAAGTAGTATACAAAATTATTGAAGATTACAATGAATGGTTAAAGAAAAAACAAGAAGAACAAAAAATGGAAAAACTTGCAAGAGTTACAATGCCTGTAAAGATGAGATTTATGCAAGGTTGTATATTCAGACACAGCAAGCCTGCAGTTATAGGTGTAAAAATCCTTGAAGGAAAACTTAAGCCAGGCATAAAAATGATGAATGAAAAAGGAACAATTGTTGGAACAATTTCAGGAATTCAAATACAAGGCAAAAGCATTGAAAAGGCAATAAAAGGACAGGAAGTTGCCATATCAATAAGTGGAACAGTAGCGATTGTCGGAAGAAACATTCAGGAGAACCATTTTCTTTACTCATATATTC
>SDBT01011088.1_pt1 | contig 14522 bp, 14 predicted proteins | sample 2277101 | NCBI WGS metagenome assembly SDBT01 (sample SAMN10404973, study PRJNA504765) | marine sediment metagenome | isolation source: marine sediment core GS10_PC15, 103 cmbsf | place: Arctic Ocean: Southern Knipovich Ridge | collected 2010
CGACAAGCTCAGGACAGGCCCTTTCCCAAGTAAGGCCGAGGGGCTCAGGAAAAGATTCCCCTCCCTTGGTGGGAGGGGATTAAGGGGAGGGGGATAGAAAAAAAGCTACAACGCAAATTCCTCTATATAGCAAGAATTTGACATTGTCCAATTAATGCAATAAAATAGCTAAAAGGGGTGTGATAGAAATAATTAGATAATAATTGGAAAGTGTCCAATGAACGCACAACAAAAGCCAAAGAGAACCGTGGTGGGAGTCGAGCTGGTACGGCTACTTGCCGAGCAAGGGGATCGCATCTTTGCCACTGCTCGAGCTCGCCAGCTTGCGCCAAAGGTGGGTATGAAGGATGCCTACGTTTTAGAAGCCCTTCACCACCTACATCGCAACGGGTGGATAGTTCCACTCCGGCGCGGCCTTTACGCCATTTCTTCTTCGCTCCCCGGCGTCTCTCCGGTTCATGAATTCGAGATTGCAATGGCATTGGTCAGTCCCGCGGCTATCAGCAACTGGTCGGCTCTCCACTACCATGGCCTCTCCGAGCAGGTGCCGCATAGGGTCTTTGTCCTCACTACCATTGGATCTTTCCTTCCCAGGATCAGAAATGAGAAGACCGGGAGAAACAATGGAGGCTACCCGTTGGGTGAGGCGGTTTACCAGTTCATCCAGGTAAAGCCGGAACGATATTTCGGCGTTGAAAAGGTTTGGATCGGCGAATCGCGAGTAATGATCACCGATCCCGAGAGAACGCTTCTTGACGGACTCAACATGCCGAAGTACTGCGGCGACTTCGGGGAAGTTCTTCACGCGTTCGAGGAAAGAGGGCCCGACCTCGACCTTGATCGAATAATCGAATATGCGCTGAAGCTGGATGCGGCCGCAGCCAAGCGCCTCGGATGGGTACTTGAGTACCAGGGAGTTGATCCGTCACACCTTGAGCCTCTTGTCCGGCTATCCGTGAAGGGATACCGTAAGCTTGATCCCAGCGGACCGAGAAAGGGGCCGACTAATCGCAGATGGATGATCCAGGAAAATCTGCCCGGGAGGGTTAGCGTATGAAACCGCTTCGCAGCCGTCTCCAGGAAGCGCGCAAGCGTTCGGGACTCCCCTGGGAAATTATCGAGCGCGACTATCTGCTCTCTTGGGTCCTGGCCGGGATCAGCCGTTTGGATATTCTTAATCAAACGCTGGTCTTCAAGGGTGGCACCGCTCTCAAGAAGTGCTATTTCGGAGATTACCGGTTATCCGAGGACCTCGATTTCTCTGCTCTCGGTGACGTGCCTAAAGGTAATAAGATGGAAGAAACTATGCGGGAGATGTGCGCCGAAACACAAAAGCTCTTGGAAGAATATGCTCCCATTGGGATCACCTGCGAGCGTTACACGGAACGCGAATCGCACCCTGGCGGTCAGGAAGCGTTCACAATCCGTGCACGAATGCCCTGGCAACGGGAGTCGCAGACCAGGGTAATGGTTGAAGTCGCCGTGGATGAGAAAATCTTGAAACCTACAAAGAGGAAGCCGGTAATTCACGAATATGGTGAGCCGCTGGATGTAAAAGTCCAGGTATACTCCCTTGAAGAGATCATTGCGGAAAAGCTCCGGGCAATTCTTCAGCACCTGGAGAAGTTTCAAGAGCGTGGTTGGAGCAGGTCCCGGGCACGGGATTATTACGACCTCTGGCGCATACTCGGTGCTTACAAGAGCGATCTCGACCTCTCGGACTTTCATTCCCTGTTGCGCGAAAAATGTGCGGTCCGGAATATCGGCTTCAAAGGACAGGACGACTTCTTTCCTGAAACCATGCTCGACTACATTGAGAAGACCTGGGTGCAGTGGCTTGGCCCACTGGTTCCCAATCTTCCGCCTTATAAGACGGTCATTGACGAACTCCGCCCTCAAATCGCCGATCTTCTCGGAAAGTAAGAACTAAGGGGTGAGGTCGGATTTTTATTTGAGAGAGGTTGAGATTGTTAAGGACAAGAAAGCTAATGTCATTGTATATATGAAGAAGGAACCGGGCAAGGATGTAAAGATTAAGTTTATTGACGATTAACCCAGTAATTTCCCTATTTGGTACTTTGAACTTTGGATTTTGTTTGAACTTTGAGCTTTGTTATTCGGGGTAAAGGGGAGGGGGAAACAATCGGAATTAAGGATTCAAATCCCTGCTATTCCCTGCTACTCCTTGCTATTCCTTGTATTAATTGCATGGCAATTAGATGTTGTAAATTCCGACAGAATGGAATATGATAAAGCAAGCTGGGGGGGGGGTAAAAAAACCACATCTTGATTTGCATAATTCACAATTCAAGATTTACTCCCAAGTTGTTTGGAAAGATTAAAAGAGAATTGTCAAGATGAAAGATTTGACCCTCATCCCCTATTTTGATGAAAGGCTTGAGGTGAAAATTTCAGAAAAGATGCAGATGAGGATTTTGACGCGGCTTATGGAGTTTTTGGGACGACACCCGCTTATGACTAAGATTTTTCTACGACCCATTGCCAACGCGCCGTTCATTTCTAAAAGGCTCATGGTTCTGCCCAGAGCTTTTATGGGCGCCACCGCTTTTGAAATTCACGATGTCGATATGGAAAATGGCCGAATCGGGATCGGCGGAGTGGAAGAGATTATGACGGGGTCGAAAATCATTCATCTGCTGCATATTGCCCTGGCGGAGCGTCTGGGAGAGGAGGAAAAGAACAAGGCCCTTTATGAAATGGGCATGAGCCTCTGCAAATGGGAGGTGAGCCAGGCCCTGGAACATGGGCGGTGGGCGCCTTCTTTGTTGGTTCCGCTGATTTTCAACAGCCAGGTTTTAGATAAGGCGCAATCCGATCCTCTGGTGGCACGATTTTTCCAAAACGTAATGAACATGATGTCCCGGCTTATTACCGATGAAGGAGGATGGGGGCACCTGGAATTCGATTTTTCTTCAATTCCTTTAAAGGTCATTCTATCTAACTCCCAGGAAGCCCGGTGGCTGGGAGAATCAGAGAAGCCGGTATGTTACTTTTATACAGGTATCGTGGCCGGGTACGCAACCGCTATTAGCGGCGAGCCTTTCGAGTCACGTGAGGTCGCCTGCAAAGCTATGGGCGCCTCAAATTGTGTGTTTGAATTATACCGTTTACCGGCCGAATAAATGTTTTTCCATTATTGAAGTACGACTTGGAGTTCGCGGAAACGAGTTTCAGAGATTGTATTCAGTGCGTTCGATCAATTCCATTTGCATGTTTCTATTTATCTTCGTGAAATATGCGTTATATCCCAAGAGAACCGGGGTCAGGGCTACACTCTTGACAGAAAGGCTTAGACCCGCAGTCAATAATCGGTGTCGGTGGTCGGTGTTCATTCGACCCCGATGCCCATCGGGGCGTCTCGAAGGGCTCAGGACATACGGGAGGTAGGGGAATATTTTGTTACCCCTTACCCTACCCCCCTACTGAATATAAAAAAGGAGGTCTGTATGACCGAAGCAACCTTGCAGGCACTCGACGGACTCCGGGACCTTTCCACGGTAAAGTGGTACGCCATCACGATCCTGGCGATCGTTATCTACATCTACACCAAAGAGATCAAGTTGGCGAAACAGACCGGGAACTGGGATGCGGTTCTTTCCGGTGTCGCCATCTTCGGCGTTGATTTCTTCAACGAGACCTGGAACGGGTGGGTCATGTATCTCTCCCAGCGCTCCGCCTTTTGGACCACCCCGGGCGATACGGCGCTCCGCACCATGGTGGGATGGAACATCGAGATCATGTTTATGTTCGCCCTCCTTGGCATCGTCTACTACCACACCCTATCCGAGAGCACGAAGGAGAAGATTTTAGGCATACCCGAGAAGTGGTTCTGGGCCGTAGCCTATTCGGCCTTCTGCGTCTTCGTGGAGTGCCTTCTGAACATTGGCGATCACCTGGTCTGGGAGTACCCGTTCTGGAACCTCTCTTTCAAGGGAATCTGGCTGATTTTCCTCATCGGGTACTTTCACTTTTTCTGTGCGGCTATCTGGGTCATCACGCGCAAGACCATGAAGGCCAAACTCATCCTCCTGGCCCTCTTTTACTCGGTACCTATCGCGATGAATGTTCTGGCCTTCGGTTTCCTCGGCTGGAATTACTAAAAGGTAAAGGCGCCTTGTAACCGGAAGAAAAAAAACGGGTCAAGTCTGCTCTTGACCTTTGCTATGGATAAAAGGGGTCATCCAACTTCGTCCGCCAGGGCGGACTACGTCGGAAAGGTCCTACTTCGTCCCGCGGGAACGCGGGACTACGAAGGACAGGGGGGGAAACAAACTTCGACCGGCAGCCACTACGACAGCATTCTACTCTACCCTTTCAAGTAGGAGCAAAAAGGAAATAATAAGATGAAACTTGATGATACCTTTTTGATTCAAAACAATAAGCTTAAGACCCGAAAGCCTGGCGTTGCCCTGATTTTATCTCTTTCATTTCCAGGATTAGGTCAGATCTATAATGGCCAGATCGGAAAAGCACTTATTTTTCTGATTCTTATGCTTTTTGTCCCCATCATCCTTGCTTTTGTCTTCGTAATATTATCTTTTCCGCTGAACCTAATTATCCCCCTAATTTTATTCCTGGTATTGTTGATTTACATAGTTGGAGATGCCTATGTAAATGCCAGGAGATTGGGTGAGGGTTATCAATTGAAGTTCTGCAATAAGTGGTATGTTTACCTCATATATGTCATCTTACTTCTTTTCGTTGGTTCCGGGGATTTCGTTGAAAAGAATATATGTGCCATTTATAGTATACCTTCTAAAGCTATGAAACCAACTTTATTGCCGGGGGACCAAATAATAGTGAATATGCTTATCTATGAAATAAGAATTCCATTTATCAAGCCTCAACAAACACCAAATAGAGGTGATGTAATTATTTTTAAATACCCTGTGGATGAAAGCAAGGACAACATAAGAAGGGTTGTGGGAATTGAAGGAGATTTAGTGGAAATTAGGGATAAGCAGGTTTATCTTAACGGAGAACCTTGGGATGATCCTTTTGGAGTGCATAGAGATCCTAATATTTTCTCCAGATCTGATTTGCCGAGAGATAATTTTGGTCCGGTGACTATCCCGGAAGATTCCTTATTCGTTATGGGTGATAACAGGGATGGAAGTCTTGATAGTAGGTTTTGGGGATTTGTAGGTTTGGAGAAAGTGAAGGGTAAGGCAAAAAACATTTATTTTTCCTGGGATGAAGAAAAAGAAAGAGTAAGATGGGAGAGAATAGGTAGAGATATTAAGTAAAATTGAGGGCGGAAAATAAGAGAGTGTCAGGTCTACACAGTGCACAATATTTAGGTTGAGGAAGGAAAGAATCAAGGGGTCACCCATTAAAGGGCACCTGTCAAGAGAAAAAGAATATCCATTAGCAAAAAATCTTGATCTTTTGCCGGGTGAACGCCGGTTTGCCGCCGAGACTTGATTTCCCACCTTCTCCGCACCCGCTTTTTCAGTCGGTATGGTTTACGATATGGGAAAAACCCATCCGCACCAGTCACCCATCGGGATTAAGGCACTGTCTGCCTTTAGATAAGGCATTATGACAGTAGCCCTTGTCCGTTAAGCACGGACCCAGAAAATAGTCGGTTCCATACCATGTCCAATTGTATGGGTATCAATATCTTTGGTTGTTAACCAACTCCTTGGGGCTCATGGCATAGGCGGATCGGTCAGGGAATCAATCCCTTAAGCTATATTTATATCCTGGGAGTGGAGCAGATGCCAATCAAATCTGGTGGTTTTTCCAACCCCTTGTCTGGTTCACTGCTCCATCCCTTCTTTTACGCAAAAAGCTTCAATGGGTCATAAGGCACCTGGTCCCGCATGATGTAGTAGGCAGCTCGAGCCAGCTTGTGGCTTAACGCCTTGATGGCAACTATGCTGTTGGTCTTCGCGCTCTTCCGCTGATAATAACCTTTGGCATAGCTACAGTACCTGATCGAAAGATTAGCCGCCTCAACAAACGCCCACGCTAAATACCGGTTCCCATTCTTCCGATTCCCTTGTCCTTTTTGCTTGCCACTGCTTTCCCTCGTGCTCCTTACACAACGACAATAAGAAGAAAAATCACCTACCTTAGGAAACCTTCTTATATTTCCCACCTCAAGCATGATGGTTAAACCCAGAATGTCTCCTACTCCCGGGATGGTCAAAAGCGCCTTGAATGGCTTGCGGACCCTTATTTTCTCTTTAACTGCTTTCTCGATCTTCCGAATCCGTCCTCCCAAAAACCTCATGACCGCTATGCTGCTCTCAACCGCAAGAGATAGATGCTCCTCAGCAAATATCTTCCCCGCATCCTCTTCCTCCATTTGCTTCACTCGATTACCACTTATCTTTTTCCCTTGGTTACGAGCAAATAAATTCTCAACGCTCAATATGTGGGATACCTGATGCCTTACCAAATGCCTCCGCTTGCGTAAAAGATCCCGAATCGGCCTCTCTTCCTTCGGATATATGTATCCCTCCGGCAATATCCCCAACCTTAACATCCTTGCTAACCATAAAGCAGACCGCTTATCGTCAACGAATTTCAAACCCTCATATTGCTTGATTGCTGATGGATTCGCTAAATGTGCCTGATAACCCTCATCCATTAATCCATCTACCAACCAATACCAATTAAAGGTAGATTCAACAACTACTCCCACAATATCCTTCTTGTAAGGCTCCAAAACACCTAAAATCTCTCCCAGGTCATTCCGATGATTACCTCGGTATACTTCCTGATCCTTATCATTAACTATTCCTAAATAACTTTTATTTGAATGTAGATCAATTCCCGCGTATAATCTCATCTTGGCACCTCCTTTTGGTTTTGCCTCTCTCTTTACCTTATATCACTTTTTGGTAATCAGAGGGAGGTGCCCTTTATATGATTATCAAGTCTGCTCTTGACCTTTACTGGGGAGATAAAGGGTCAGAGTCATTTTTCTCCTAAGTTGTTTTAAAACCAACATCCAATAAATTCATGAGAAAAAGCAAAAAACAAGACCCCGATCCTACAAAGGTCAAGAGCAGACTTGACCCCTTACCGATACTCATGAGCGAATTCAAAGAAGAATGAGAAAGGACAAAGAAATATCTCGACGAATAGAGCGGATTTATCGAAATATTAGCCAATAGTCCGGGTTTGACCCTACTACTGCTCGAAAAATACGCAGCCAGAGGTCAAGATGTTTTCAAGCAGGATGAATTTATTTAAATGTTAATGCGACAGTTCTTTTTTTCTTTTATTAAGTGCAGGGGTTAAACCGTTCATCATCAGGTCTATCATGAAAGCTATAACTGTATCGAAAGCGTATTTGTTATCCATCCTGATGCGGTTAGACATAATATCGACAAGTCCTATTAGGCAAAAGGCGAGCAGTTCCGGATCTATTTTGCGAATGATTCCCTGTTCCATAGCTTTTCGCGCTTCGCGCACAAGCGGTTCGGTAAGGTCGCGGTATATCTTTTTAACCTTCTCGCGAGGCCATTGCTCATCGGCGGTCTTCTCGGCCTGAAGCTGATTTAGTATCTCACTGTAGATAGGGTAATTATCGAAGAAGACCTGTGCGCGCAAGGTGGCCCGTTTGAGGAAATCTTTTTCCTTCCGGATCGCCTTAGCGATTTCACCTACGATATTTCTGATCACATCGTCTATTACTTCAATAAAAATTTCTCCCTTGTTGGGGAAGTATATATAAAAAGTGCCGGTGCTTATTCCCAGCACTTCTGTAATGTCCCGTATGTTGGTGCGGTGATATCCTTTCGTCGAAAACAGCTTCACTGCTGCTTCGATAATCTGTCGCTTTCGCTTCTTTTTGGCGTCCATTTTGGGATCCAAGGAGGAGTTACTCGTAACTGTTTTAGCGCTCCCGGCAATTTTGGCCGTTTCATCCAGTTGTTGTTTGATGAAGGCTGTGGGTAGTCTCATGTTCATTTTCATTTTCTGGATGGTTTTGAGTCGTTCCAGGTGGCTGGAATCGTAATATGCCATGGTTTGTCCGGTTTTAATTGGAGAATGTAAAATACCCTTTCGAAGATAAAAATGTATTGTGGAACGAGGCACACCAGAGACCCGCTCCAGTTCACTAATCCGCATCCACTTCTTTGTTTCCATACTGTTTTCCTCCTTGCTATAAACCCAGTCTAAACTATGAACCAACTATGTAGTAAAACATTATAGAGCAGTTTATTTTCTCTATATATTTCGGCATTTTCCAAGTGACGCAAGTCCATCTTGTTCAATATTCCCCTTACTTTTCAAGGGGTCACATACATGAACCCGATTCATGAAAATTTCTCCACATCATTGACAACCTCTTTGTTTTAGGTTATAGGGTAGAAATGAGTATTCATTCATAGATTATAGTTTGCTATTAATCAATGGAGTTGTCAATGGGAAGGAATTCTTTCAATTACCACTTAGGGCTTTTTTCATCCTTTGCAATAAAAAGGATGTATTTTGCTGGAGCAAGAAAGCAAAATCAGAAAGGAGGAAAATATGGGTAAAGGAGATTTCGCATTCATTGGAACAGGTGAGGTACCATGCGGGAATTACTCGGAGCGGTTGAGGAGTGGGGTTGGTATTAAAGTGAGTTGCAATATGGATCTGAGAGTGTCAACGATGGGTATTTGGAAATTTAAACGCCTGTTTCTATTACTGCTGTTCTTGCTGCAAGGGCGGCGCGGACTTCGGTCCATTTAAAATAAAGGGGGAGGGAGGGACGGAAATTCACTTCTTCGCTAATAATATCGACCCGCGAATAATGATGGACATACCATTCAATTTCAACTCTTTTTGCTATCTTACTTCGACATCCGGAGCACTATCATCATGAACCCCAAAGTTCTTCCGGCCTTTTATTTTCACACTGAATTTAAAGAGGGAATAAAACTTGACGGCTCACCCGATGGCGAAGACGGTCCTCTGGTAGGCAACGAGCCGAACGGCTGGTTTGTTGTGAGCAGTCAGAGTGCGAGCTTATACACAATAGCCACCTTCCCGGAAGAGTGGATTCCGAAGCTGGCCCGGGCTCTCTATGTGGATGACAGCCGGAAGGTTACGGAAGCGGGTTTGTATTTCGGCGATATGGCCGGGTTATTGACCAAGGGGTTGCACGTCTACTCGATTCGTATGTATTTCTTCCCAAAGGAATTCAAATGGGGCGACCAGCTAAAGGTGCCCCAAATCGCGGGTCGGGAGCTTGAAGTGCGGAGCAAGCCTTGGCAGTAATGGAGATGAATCGCGACTGAATTCGCGTGCGTAAATATTTCTTCGAGGAAAATCACAGTCCAAACTTAATGAGGAGGGAAAAAAGATGAAGTACGAGAAGATCAAGTTCGATAAGGGCAGGATATCGCGCCTGACCCTAGCCGATCCCAAGCGCAGGAACGCCCTCAGCCGCCAGCTTTGCACCGAGTTCCTCGACGCCCTCAAGGTCGTCGAGAAGGATCCCGAGTGCCGCGTGGTCGTCCTGGACGCCGAGGGGCCGGTGTTCTCGGCGGGACACGACATCGCCGAGGAGATACCGATTGGCTCCCCGGAGCCGACCCAGGAGACCTGGCGCGAGTTCCTGCTCTGGCTCAGGCACGGCTGGTACATCCCCATCTGGGAGTACCCCAAGCCGATCATCTGCATGATCGACGGCATGGCCGTCGCCGGCGGCATCGAGCTCTCCTGCTTGGCCGATGTCTGCTACTGCTCGGAGAACTCCTTTTTCACCTATTACCCCATCGCCCAGATGACCACCGCCATGTCCCCCTCTCAGCTTCCTATCTGGAAGATCGGCATGTGGAAATACAAGGAGCTGATGATGGGAAGGGGTTTTACGGGCAAGGAAGCCGAGGCGTGCGGCCTGGTGAACAAGTGCCTGCCCAAGAGCGAGCTCGAGGACAGCGTCATGGAGGGCGCCGAGTACGCCGCCAAGAGCCTGCCGGGAACCTTGGAACTGGGGAAATTCGTCTGCCGCTTCATATACGATCGGCTGGGAGTCCACGACGGCATAGTCTTCGGCAGCGAGATGGACATAGTTGCCCACTGCCATAGCGCCGACAAGTTCTTCACCGACCTTATGCGAAAGGAAGGGGTGGAGGGACTGATCCGGGTGGCCAAGGAGAAGATGGCTGGCAGGTAGCTTCCCGCCATAAAGGTCTTATTCCGGCGGGCTGTGCCCGACCTGATTTTGAAGCAGAAACGGAGGGTTTGGAATGTCTTACGACAAGCTTTTTGAACCGGTTAAGATCGGCGGCCTTGAGCTCAAGAACCGCTTGGCCATGTCGCCAATGAATGTCATAGTCTCCGACCCGGAGGGGTTCCTTGAGGAGCAGTCCATGGCCTGGTACGCGGCCAGGGCCAAAGGAGGGTTCGGACTCATCATCACGGAGGCCACCCTGCCGATCGCGGACGAGTGGCACGGGGCGTCCTTTACGGTGAACGCAAAGATGAGTGACCCCCGCTACGCCAGGCTCTTCAACGAGATGGTCCGTGTAGTCCACGACTACGACGCCAAGGTCATCTGCCAGATCCTTACCGGGTTCGGCTACCAGGGCAAGCACGACTGCGTCACCGGTGAACTCTCGGCTTCCCCCTCCGCCATTGCTCACAAAGTGGACATCCGTTACGGGGTGAGGTCATTTTACAAGGCCTTCAAGAAAAGGCTTCCCGACGTGATGTCAATGATAAAAGTGGATGAAGTGGAAAAAATGTCGGACTCGGAGTACGCGGGATTGGAGTCCGTGCTCATTGAGCTGGTCTCCAAGGAGAATAAGCAGATGAGCGGCTTGGTCCAGGGCGAGACTCCCCGCGTTCTCACCCGCCCGGAGATCATCTACCTGGAGGACAAATCCGCCGAGGCCGCGGCCCTGGTCAAGGCCATGGAGGGAGACGGGGTCGAGATTCATGCGGCCCACGGCTACCTTACCGGTTCCTTCCTCTCCCCCCGCTCAAACCAAAGGAACGACGACTATGGTGGAAGCCTGGAGAACCGGGCCCGCTTTATCGTGAACCAGTGTCGTAAGATCCGACAAGCCGTGGGAGACGACTTCGTGGTGGGCATGAGGATCTCGGGAGACGAGCTGATTCCGGACGGATTCCACCACCAAGATGCCAGGCAGGTGGTTAAGTGGTGCGCTCCCTTTCTGAACTATTTGAACGTGTCGGGAGGGTGTTACGACGCGGTAAACGGCATGTTCCCCTCGGAGGAGAGCTTCTTCAACGGCTGGGCCAGGAGCTTCAAGGAGGCCACGGGACTGCCGGTAATCTGCCCCGGGATGCACAGGCCCGAGAACGCCCTGAAGGCCGTCGAAAACGGCGAAGTGGACATCGTCTCCCTGGGACGCCAGTCCATTGCCGACCCCGACTATCCGAACAAGCTGAAAGCAAAAAGAAAAGGTGACATCGTAAAGTGCATCCGCTGTAACGAGTGCGTGATCTCCATCTTCGACGGGAAAAAGGTGTCCTGCCAGGTGAACCCCACTGCCGGCTATGAAAAGTACCTGCCCGAGCTGTGGCGCATAAACTCCCCGAAGATGCAGAAGAAGGTCGCCAAGTTCATGAAAAAAAAGGAAGGGCTTTACGCCTTATAGGAACGAAAGGAGATCGTCATGCTGACGCTGGGTGAAATCCCTGCCAAGCACGCGAGGGTGAGACCGAACCGGGAGGCCGTTGTCTTCGAGGACACGAGGCTCACCTGGAAGGCCTTCAACGAGAGGATCAACCGGCTCGCCGACTGGCTATTGTCGAAGGGATGCAAGCGGGGCGAGACCGTTTCGGCCCTGGCCCAGAACTGCCACCAGTACTACGAGCTTTATTACGCCGCTTTCAAGATAGGCCTCATCGTAGCTCCCATAAACTACCGACTCGGCCAGGAGGAGATGCTCTACCTTCTAAACTGGAGCGAGTCGAAGGTCCTCTTTGTCGGGAAGGAGTACTACGACTTCGTAACTACAAAAAGGGACAGCATGGAGTTCGTCGAGACCCTCGTCTCCTTCGATGGCCCGCAGGAGGGGATGGAGGACTACGAGGTTTTTTTGGGGAAGTCCTCGACGGGAGAGCCGGCGGCCGCCGTGGATGAAAACGACGTGGCCATCATCTCCTTCACCGGCGGGACGACCGGCCTGCCCAAGGGGGCGCTCATCACCCACCGCAACTTCTTCACCGTCATGAACACCATCCTCATCTACGGCGACATCAGCGAGAACGACGTGACGCTCCAGGTACTCCCGCCTTTCCACATGACCATCTGGCAGACCCTCATCTGCCATTACCTGGGGGGCAAGTCGGTGCTCAGCAAGAAGCTCGACCTCCAGTACGTAATGGGCATGTTCGCCAAGGAGGGGATCACTCACATCAACCTCGTGCCGGTCTTATTGAACTGGATCGTCGATGACCCGAACTTCGACAAGTTCGACTTTTCGAGCCTGAGGTACATCACCTACGGCGGCGCCCCCATACCCCAGCCGGTTCTGGAGAAGTGCATGAGCAGGCTGACGCCCCGCTTCTCCCAGGGGTTCGGGCTAACAGAATGCACGTTTCTGGCCACGGTTTTAGGGGCGGAGCATCATGTCGTTTCGGACGATCCCGCGGTTCGCAAGCGACTGCAGTCGGTCGGCCGGGAGGCCCTGCACAATGTCGTCAAGGTAGTGGACGAAGAAGGGAAAGAGCTGCCCCCCGGTCAGACCGGAGAGATTATCATCAAGGGTCCTAACGTGATGAAGGGCTACTGGAAGGACCCCGAGCAGACGGCCGACCGCATAAGGGACGGATGGCTCTATTCCAACGACATGGGCCATTTCGATGAGGACAATTTCCTCTACATCGTCGACCGCAAGCAGTTCATGATCATCACCGGCGGGGAGAACGTCTACCCCAAGGAGGTGGAGAACGTGATCTACCGGCACGAGGGGGTGAGCGAGGTGGCGGTCGTGAGCGCTCCCGACGAGAAGTGGGGCGAGACGGTGGCCGCCGTGATCGTGCCTAAGAAAGGATACGAGCTTTCTGAAGAGAAAGTGATCGCCTTCTGCAAGGAGCGTCTGGCCGGGCACAAGTGCCCGCGGATCGTCGAGTTCAGGAAGTTCCTCCCCAAGACGCCCATCATGAAGATCGACACGAAGAAAGTCAGGGACGAGTTCTGGAAGGACCGCGACAAGAGGGTGTCCTGAACCTCAGTTCCTCGCAGGGAAAGGAGTGTAACGGTATGGCCATAGAGTTCGAAAAGGACGACTTCTTTAAGATCGACCCCGAGTGCCATCTAATTGGCGACATGGGGCCGGTGGAGCATTTCCCCGGCGTCAAGATGTGGTGGAAGGCCATCGACAACTGCCGGAACGCCCTCATCTTGGGCACGCCTCCGGCGGCGATATCCATGCTGGAGCAGAAGGACCTCGTAAAAGACGTGAGCCCCGAGAGTATGCTGGCGGCTATGGACAAGTACGGGGTGGACGTCGCCTGCGTCCTTCCCGAGTCGATGATGGAGACGACGGGATACTCGAGCCGCTGGGTGACCAACGGCGAGATGGCCAAGGTGGTCGAGTCCAACCCGGACCGGTTCATGTACCAGCCGAACCTCTCACCGATAAAATTCAGGGGAGTGGAAAACGTCGTCTGGGAACTCGAGTACTGGGTGAAGGAAAAGGGAGCCAAGATCTTCAAGTTCTATCCTCCCGAGGACACCCGCATCAACGACACGGACCTCTGGCCGTTCTATAAAAAGGCCGAAGAGCTGGAGATCGTCCTCGACATCCACACCGGCTTCAGCTGGGTCCCGCCGGGCAAGAGTAAGTACGCCCTGCCGATACAGCTCGACGATGTGGCACGCGACTTCCCGGAACTGAAGATCGTCGCCTTCCACATGGGTTACCCTTACTGCGACGACCTCAACATGGTAGCCATGGGGCACCCGAACGTCTACCCCTGCCTGTCGGTGCTCATTCCCTGGGCTCTTTCGGCGCCGCGCAAGTTCGCTTGCATCCTCGGCGAGGCCCTGCGCTTCGCCGGGCCGGATCGGATCATTTGGGGCACCGACTATGCTGGGTACGGGGCCCAGATCGCCGCGGCAGTGAAGGGCTTTAGAGACTTCCAGTTCCCCGAGGACATGCGCGAGGGTTACGGCTACCCCATGATCACCGACGGCATGAGGAAGAAGATTTTCGGCGGCAACTTGGGCAAGCTCCTCGGAGTTGACACTTCCAGGAGAAGGGCGCCTTAAAGGACGCTCCCGGTATAGCCGGTTAGAAAATCGTTGCACCCGGGAAGCCTGGTGTGGCGGCGGCGAGGTGCAAGTGGTTGGGGTCAGGTCTTGCTTTTTGCTATATTTTCAAATACTTCGACTTCGCTTCCTTCGACAGGCTCAGGATAAAAAGAGGACCGTCCAGAATTTTCAAATTGTTAAGGAGCCATTTTCGTTGTTAAGAGGGCGAGTATACATGCAGAGTATAGAGGCTTCGGAAAAAACTTTACCCCAAAATAGAACGGTTTTTCAAGGTTTGCGGGGCATTGCTTATGGGAAAGGCAAA
>SDBT01011089.1_pt1 | contig 14521 bp, 28 predicted proteins | sample 2277101 | NCBI WGS metagenome assembly SDBT01 (sample SAMN10404973, study PRJNA504765) | marine sediment metagenome | isolation source: marine sediment core GS10_PC15, 103 cmbsf | place: Arctic Ocean: Southern Knipovich Ridge | collected 2010
GTTTTGTCACGAAATTTCGTGACGGCGTGTTGCGCCGCGGCAGTGGTTGCGGCGGAGTCCTGATCAGATTCTGGGCGGTTATCTGCGGTCATTGGTGATCCTCAATTACGGCGCGCGCTGTTACACGCGCACCGGGTTAGGGTGGGTTAGGCGAGATTGGCCCCGCCGACGAAATCCTTGACCTGTGTGACTTGAAACGTCCACACACGTTGGCTTTGCGCTGTGCCAAACGTGGGCGGAGGTTTGTCCTCCAAAAACGCACCGGCGAAAACGGCTAGCGTGGAACCGTTCAAGTCCTTGATCGTGATCACGCCAACGCCGGAGCCTTCGGTGAGCTTATCGGCAGCATGCACAGCGCTGAGAATCCCGTTCGTGGGCGAGTCAGCCATGTACGTAAACGCAGCCGTGCCGCCCTCATTGAAGTTACGCACGCGAACCGCGTTACCGTTCGCGTCCATTTCACGAGTCCACGTTGGCTCGTCCCGCGTGGTGTCGATGTTGGGACCTTTGACTAGCCCCGGCCGCATATCGATCGTGGCCGCGGGGCACACAAACACTGCGATTAGTTTTTCCGAATTGAATGTTCTTAGATCAAAAGCCATTTGTTTTTAGCCTTCCAGGTTGGCGGTGATATTGAACACGACGCGCAAGGCACCCGTACGGATGTGCACTTCGCCCGACATGCGGACAGTTTTGGTGCTGTCGTCCGCGGTTGATACTTCCGCCAACGGCACCGTGTCGATAAACGGCGTTTGCCGGCCGCTCGCTTCTGACACGCGTTCGACAAAATGCCCGGCGCTGAGTCCCAACGCGAGGATCTCTTGTGCGCCCGCTTCGAGCTGTCCAAAGCCAACGTCGTCGAACCCAACACCAAGCGGGCTGCGCAAGAACACGCCTAACAGCGCCTCCTCCATGCGAGCCTGGAGCCAGTGGATCGACGTGGTTTGATCGATTTGGCGACCGGACGATACCTTACCCTCGAACGTGAACGGATCCACCGCCGTGCCGCTGGTCATTGTAAGCGGCGCATAATAATTCACGTTGTTCGATCGCAGGTTTGATTTTTCGGTTGACGAAAGTGAATCGCCGGTGACGCCGTTGAGCTGCTTGTACTGCCAAAATCCCTTTTGCGAATCAAGATCGAACCCAAGCCCGCGGCCAGTCCATGCGCCATCGTTGTAATCGGCATCGAGCGCGTGATAAAACAGGCCGGTGTTATTGAAACTGCCCTCTTCAAGGGACTCGCCGACGTTCTGCACAAGGTTTGTGATCACTTCGACGAGCGTGCCCGGTGCCGGCGCGGTCAAGATCACTAGGTACCCGTGCCCGGTGTCCGTGAAATCGATCGTAACGTCATCGCCACTTGATCCAAGCGTTGCGACGGCGTCGAGATCGGTCCCGATCTCAAGCTCCAACGCCGCGGCTAGATCGGCGTTAGTGGCAGGCGTGCCGGCACGCACCAAAGTAGAATCCGTAAGCACGGCGCCGGTCCACTTGTCGACCACCTTGATCCCGTACCCGGGCGCGCCATCGGTGGGCGTGCCGCCGACCGTGATCGTGCTCAACTGCCCGACTTGGGTGGTATCCGCGAGCGTGGCCGCATCATTGGTCTGTGTGATCGCAATCTTCAGCAACGGCTCAAAGAACGTTGCGATCGCCATGATGTCATCAGGGTCGCGAGATTCCGCGTTCACGCCGAAGTAATCGCCGGGACCTTCCGCGTTGATTAGAGGCAGCGCGTCGGCGAGCACTAGATCCGCCGCGTCTTGGCGGCCGATCATAAACGACGACGGGCGCGGGCGCTGGCTTAGAAGCTTGTTAGCCCACAGCACAGATTCATCGCTCGACGCAAACCCGAAATCGATCAGATCTTGTGCACTTGTGAAAGGTCCAAGCAACCGATCGGGCGAACCCACGGCGGTCAGAGCAACAAACAGAGGAACACCGAAGCCAGCCGCGGGGGGTGACCCACCGCCGACAGTGATATTGATAACAACGTGATCAGCGATACTCATGGCGCTATAACCTCCAAAGTTTGTGGTGTGGTCTCGTCGGGTGTCATGGTAACGACAACCTTAGCGACCGCGTCGATAGGCTCGGCGATAAAAGATCGCTGAACAAAAACAAGATCAAGCGCGGCTCGTGATTCCCACGTCGGGCCGGACAGCGCCGTTAGATCGATGATACTTCCAACATCCCAGAGCGAAATTCCGCGCAGGTCCAGGATCGCGGTCGTGGACGGCAAGCGTAACGACGCGAGCAGCTTGGACATGACCGCGTGCGCGCCCGTCGATGGGTAACGATTGAGCGAGTGCGCTTGAACCTCAACGGTGGACATTTCATAGCCCGTAACGGCTTTGCCGCGCGTTGTGGTGAGGTCTACGCTTGCATCGGCTACCACGCGCAAGCCCACCAACGACGCCAGCTCGGTGCCGGTGATTGTTAGATCGGTCGCGGTCAGAACTAGCACCGCATCGATGCTGTACCCGACCGTTGCGAGTGCATCACGGATCGCGGTCAAAAAGTCAGCGTCACTCGTGCCAGCGCCAACCGGCACGCGCCAGCTAAGGCCAGCGGCGTACACGATGCACGTACGAGCGTCCGCGGAGTCGCCGGTTACGGTAAGCACGCCCTCGGTGGGCAGCACGTCAACCGGCTGCGGCGTGTGCTGAGAATCGGTGGCCCACCCGCCCGAGATCCGGCGCATCGTCAATAGCACATCGTTGGTGTCCGCGCGATCGGCCTCCGATGGAGTCCACAACACAGTAGCCGCGGGAAACAGCGCATCAAACACCTGCGTGGTGCCGGCTTCTAACAGATCAAGCCGTAGCGTCATAGCGTCACCGTCTCGATCAGCTGTGCGAGCGTAACAAAGCAATCGCCTTGCAACGCGTAATCAGAAACGTCCGTAACCTGATACCGCTTCGAGTTGAGCGTGATCACGTCGGGGGTCGTGAGCTGTGTCGCGGTACGGGTGTACACCACGATCGTCTCGCGTTGGCGGTCCGCCTCTGGCAACCGTTCGAGGTGCCGGCGCGCAGTCGTAACAATACCAGCACCGATGAGTGGTGTGGACACAGCACTACCGGTGACCATGTGCCCCAACGCGTTACGCGTCGGAGTCGGGAACCGCTCCACAGTCATCGACACGAGGAATTCGTCGATCACGGGGGCCACGTCGAGAGGTAGGCTCATCGTCTGGTGCCTCCGGCAATGCCTGCGATTGAATCAACGCCGGTGCGCGGCGCCACGCGTGCCTCGATCGCTTCGCGCACCTGTACGTGCTCACCGAGCAGCGGTTGATCGTGACCCTTCGCAAGAATAGTCGACGGGGCGTTAGCCTCGGCCCACTCGCGCGAACGATCGAAAGTTTTGAGGATCCCGCGTTTGATCTCGGGCGTGGTGGATTGGAGCGCGGCACGTGCTGACTCTTCGCGGCCATCGATCAGATCCGAGACGGCGCGCTTGAGTAGTTTCTTGAACGCGCTTTTATTCTGTTCTAGGCCGGTGCGCATGAACGGTCGAGCTGGCGAGCTGCCGCCGTCGGTTTTCTCCGTGCCGAATTCGAGCCAGTGCGCAATGAGACCCACCGACGCATCCGTGCCGGAGTGTTCCTGCGAGGCCTCGGGCTCAAGCACGCCGGCCTCGATGCGAAGCTTGCCGAGCGCGTCCAGCTGTTCACCGAGCTTGGTGATCCCTAGGTCGCGGATCTCTACCATTACACCGCCGCCCTTTCGAGATCGTTGAGGCGATGATCGTGAAACTCGATCGCCTGTTCGTTTTTGGCGATAGCTGTTACCGCCTTATTTTGCGTGTCGTGTAATATATCAAGGTGTGTATGTAAGCGGGACTCGACCGCATCCAATCTTGCCAGCGCATGCCCCCACGCGATCCCGGCGCCAACTAGGACACCGATGATCGCGAAGAGCAAGCCAAGAAAGCCAAATAAATCCATCACGCGATTACCATGCCACCCACAATTGGGGTGCTGAAAATGCCGCCGCGTAGTTTTTCGTACGCGCGGCCGTAAGGGGTTTGCGACAGCTCATCGGACGTGGGTGCACTAACGGAGTAGTTCACACTCAAGCCTTCGATTTTGCGCGCCGAAACGATCGGCGTCGCGCCGGCGACGGACACACCGGGGTGCATAGCTATAAAGTGCGCAGTAAGGTGCAAGTGACCGAAACTGGCTTTAGTTTCCCACACGCCCAAGTTGAGCATTTCTTTTGTGAGATCCAGATAGTGATCACGCAGCCCGCTGGCCGCGGCGCTCTCGATTTCCGGGAACACCGCGATCAGCTCCGCATCGGTCGCGTACCGATTCGCCACGGATTATACTCCGTCGACGCGTAGCAGGGACTGCGGGCGCTTGATAATCAAGCTTCCGTAGCGTGCTTCCATTTCGGTAAGGAACCTACGCCCGCGCTTCTCCACCTCAGACGGGGTGGGAGGCATAGGCAACTCAACACGGATCCGGCTCGCATCGTTCTTGTACAGAAGCAAGCACGGTGCGGCGTCGTTGTTTACATCGCGCCCGCCGGTTGCGTTCTGACGCGTCCAGTCCCACCGTTTGATGTTCGGCCATGCGACCTTTAGCTGCTCTAGGATCATGCGATCACTAGCGGAGCTGTTGCGCGTGGATTGTAGGAACGTCAACAGCGCCTGCGAAAACAGTGCGGTGTCCGGCTCCTCGATCCCGTTCGAGTTCACGTGAATGCGATTGTGTGCAAATCGAAATTCCTCGTGAATCTGTGCAAACGGATCGTCACCCGAGGGGGTGATATCTTCCCAGCCGCCGATCGCGGCACGAGCGTTCGGGATCGCAGCGGTGAAGATCCCGGCAAGCTTTGCCGAGGGCTCCCCATCCGTGATCAGGTTCTCGAAGTTGCGATCGATAGCTTCTCGCGTTGCGACAGCCTTGTCACGCACAATATCGGTCACCCCGTGAAAACGAGACTTGCGAACATCCTGCGCGGTGTACTGGAACGCACGACCAAACGAGTGCACGCGGCCGAAGTTTTCGGCACCTTCGACGTCCACCAGCGGGAAATCGTCGGCATCGTTCGAGAGCAGCTTATCGCCCTCGTCGACCACCGACTGCTCAAGCCACATATAGTGATCCGCGCCCTCGTCGACTTCACTCGTGATCGCGATCAAGCCGCCGTTGACCCACTTCATTTCAGGGTATTCGTGCTTTTCGATTCCGCTTAGCGTTTGGGTTGCAAGCAACCGCGCGAAGTTAGCCGCCTGTGCGTCCATCCGTGGTGATTTGAGCACGACTTCTGCGAACGAGTCCGCGTAACACTCGCGCGTGTCCGCGCGAACAATCGCAGCCGCATCCTTGACGGTCGTTATCTGACCGCGAATTTCGATCGGGCTTTCGTCAGTCAACGCTGCGGCCCAAAGGTCAAAAATCCAATTCCGTTTCATGTGATTCTCCGTTCCGCGGCAATTAGCCGAGCTGAAGTTTGGCCAAACCGGCGGCCGTGGTGGACGTGAGGAATTTCTTATCCTCTAACAGGTGCGACTGCACCACGCCCGGGGTAGTGAACACGACCGGCAGCACGCCAGTGGTGGCATCAACACCCGTTGCCGGGACGATAACCTCGGTGAACACGTCGAAAGTTACACCGCTAAGCGAGGTAAGAATCAACGTGGCGGTGCCGGTGCCAACAACATGCTTGCTAAGTTCAGCATCCAACACCATCGCGGCGCGAAGGTCATCCGCAATCGTGGTTGCGGTGGCCGATGAGCCGGAATCGATCGCAATCGAAAACGATTTACCGTTTGAGAGCGAAGCCTCAAAACGATAGACCACGTCATCTTCTGCGGTCGCGGTCAACGTGGACACCTGTGCGGTACCCACCAACACGCCCGAAAACTTGCCAGCGTCATCGCCGGTGATTTGCCAGTGCGGGCTGTTGTCTGCCGTAACGGCGTCGGTGACAGAGACCCAAATGGCCTCGTTCTCTTGCACACCGAGCAGTCCGCCCGCGCCAAATCCATCCTCGGCGAGCCTGTCCTGTTCGTCGATCCCGGCCTCGTTTAGACGAGTGACACCGCGAAAGTCGCTAACAAGGCTAGCGGTCGTCGGCAAAGCGACTTCGCCAACGGCTCCGTTCACGACACCGATCCCAAGTGCGAGTTGCACCTCGTCGGCAATGTCCACGATCTCCAATTCGGTAAGCGTACCTGAACCCGGCTCACCTACGGCGACCACGTTTAGATCGACGCTGGCTTCCTTTGCACGAATCCCGACAACGTCGGTTGCGGACTTGAACACTTCAATCAGGTTTTGCAAAGACTCGGGCACGCCGAGCACAAGCCCGTCGGCGATCGCGTCGTCGTCTTCGCTGTCCTGACGATCGAACGAAACAAGCGCACCCGAATCGTCAACGGTGAATGAGTACACGCCGTCGCCAGCGGTACCGCCGACGGTAACCGTCCACTCGGCCCGCAATGCGGGATTGAGAACGCTATCGACGCGCGCAAGCTGAGCCGCGCGACCCGAGCCGGGCTGACCAGCGCGAGCAATCTCGGTAGGAAAAGTGTAAACGGTCTGAGGCATTAGTTTTGTCCTTTCGCGGCTTCTGCATCCGCTTTCACTTTGTTAGCTAGCCAATCGGTATCAACGGCAACGTCGCCGCGCGATGCGATAACCGCAGCGTTTCCGGCGCGTCGCACCGATCCGGCAAGGTCGCGATCGGCTTTGTCGATCACGCGCTCGAACATGGCGAGCAGATAATCAGCACTGTCAGCGTGCTCGTCTAGTTTTGCTTTCAGATCGGGCTCAAGATCGAGCACGACCGTGCGCATGATGGCAGCGTCGGTTTTATCTTTCGCGGTGTCGATCGCCACGCCAGCGTGCGCGGCCTTGTCAAGCAGCACTTTGCGATCGCGAATGGCTTTATCCTTTTTCAGCGCGTTGATCTCCACATCCTGTGCGTCAAGCTTAGCTTGCGTCGCGGCGTCGGTCTGCTCGGGCGCGGCCGCAGGTGCCTGCGCTCCAACGGATGCCGGCTTCGGAGTAGGATCGCCAGGCTCCTGATCAGGCGCGGCAGTGCCAGGCTCCGCTTCGGGATCCGGTTCCTTTTGATTGGCCATCAACTGCTCAATCAATTCGGCAACAGGACGCGGGACTACAAACGCAACTCCGCCGATCTCGATCGACACGTCGTCATGCTCGGCATCCCCGTTGGTGATCTTAGTGAGCTTCAAAATGTCAGCTAGTTTCATGGTTTTACCCTTTGCGTCGAGAATCAAACGGGCATCCTTGCCCGCGCGGCCACGCTCGACGATTGCAACGTGGTTGCCGCGAATATCGGTTTGTACGAAACGGAACGCGCGCCCGTGTGCATCGGTGCCACGCTCTGGAATAACTACTGCTGAGAACCCGATCGATAGTTCGACCACGCCATCCTGGATCGCGTCGAGCCCTTTTCGGCCCGTGATCAGCACGTCCGACAGGATGTGATCTTTCAGTTCAGGATCTCGCGCGATGTTCGAGCCGAGCTGGCCCACTTGGAACTGGTCGACGTTGTCAGGCGTAAGGAACGCGTCCGGGTGCCCGACCGTGATCGGTAGATTGCGAAACGAGTCGAGCGACTTGTCTACCTCATCGGCGGATCGGAACTCGCCCCACGTTTCCTGTCCGTCGGAGTATTGCAGCCAACCGTCGCGCATGATCCGACCCGCGGCGCGTAGAAAGCCCTCGGGCGTGAGCGCGCTGTCGGCCTTGTCTGCGAACAGCACACCAGCCGGCACGATGTACTCGACGAGCATGGAGCCGTCGGTACGGCGGTCGACGATGCGGCGCATGATGACGCTCGCGCGCGAGTCCTTGCGATTGATGAGGATCTTCATTCGCTATCCTGTGCGCCGAGCCAGATCGCGGCGGCCGCTATCACGCACCAAAGGAGAAGGGTGGTCATTTGGGATCCTTCGATGGGCCGAACACGTGCGCGTCGACCACAGTGAGCGCGACCACGAGCAGCAACGTAATCCCGATGAGGAGTTTCATACGGCGCCCCGCAACTGCCCGCCGGGTGGATCCTGTGGGTAGGCTTCTAACAACGACTTGCGTTCGGCGCGTCTCCGTGCGCGATAAGCAAGATACTTGCGACGCTTGCGATACGCGTGAAACTTCGACACCGCCTCGCGTACACCTACCAGCACGGTCGGCACCGCAAGCTCGGCAGCGATGATCCAGACTCCGATTTCGAGCGTGCTCATATGTCGTTGTCCTGTCCCGCGTCCTTGATCAGGCCCGCGACGGCAGTGGGCGTGGCGGCTACTTGCCACTCGCTCGCGCGCCTGTTCAGGCGCCGCACGACGTGCGGTGGTGCGCCTTTGACTTCGGCATAGTTCGCCATCCGGGTCAGTAGCTCGGAGCGTTCCTTGCGGTGCTTGAGCCAGTACAGCACGCGCCACGCTGGCACGCTCCGGCGCAAGCGCGACCAGAACCGTTGCCACCGTTTGTGCTTGCTCACTTGCTCGCCTTTGCAAATCGCTTGAGCAAGCGCTGGGTGTAGGAACCGCCGTACTTACGCTTTGCCTGTCGCAGTAGAACCTTGACCTTGCCGCGCAAAGCGGTCGGCACGTCGTTTAGCGTGAGTAGGCGATCGGTACCCGTGACGAACGCGACGAACGCCGAGGGAACGTGCACCGGTGCATCGGGGTCGATGGGCGCCGCCTCGGTCACGGTGACAGCCCCAGGCGGTGGCTCTGACTCGTCGTCGTACTCGGCATCCGGCTCGTCGTCGTCGGTGTCGTCCCAGAGCGCGGCTCGATCCGCCGCGTTTTCAGCTTTTACACGTTCATCACGCTCCGCATCGGTCTCAGGTAAATCAACGGAAACGTGATCAAAATCGCTATCTTGTGCGGTCATGTGGTGTCATCCGTTGCAAAGCCGATCGCGACGAGCGCCGCGATAAGGCTGGTGATTTTGTCCGAATCGCTCGAACCGTCGATCGACTGCTTCGCGACGGGTGCGGTGCCGTTTGCGCCGAATTTCTTGACGGTGGTGTCGGCGGCCTCGAACGCGTCGGCCATTGAAGCGGCATCGGTCGCGGGATCTGGATCGCCCGCATCGTCGAACAGCGTAGTTAGTTCGGCCGTGAGTGTTCCCATTAGCCCATCCGGTCCACACGCTGCGCGCGATCGGTTTTGGTGACGGTCGGTAGCTCGGGTCCGGGCGCCTCATCCTTCGCCGGCCGTCCTGGGGTTGACGGTTGAGAGGCGCCCGGACCGGAGCGATCGGGGATCGTGAGCGGTTGGATCTTGACATCGACCGCGAACACCGCGCCGCCGTACAACTGCGCGTATCGCACAATCGATGCGCGATCAGGAATTGTTATAACTGGCGCCGTGCGCGTCACTGTTGCGGACCTTTCGCGAGCGGCAGCGCGGCGGCGGCATTGCTTGCGATCTCGCTCGGGCGCGCGATGCCAAGGGCACCAGCCGCACCTGCGATGGCGATCGCGACCTCGGGCGACAGATCGAGCGAGAGCGCTTCGATCGCGATCAGCGCTACAAGCAGAAAAAACGCCGCGAGGCGCTGATATTTGGGGGCGGTGCGAAGAATTCGATCAAGCACTGGATCGGCTAGTATATCACAAGATAAGCGATTACGTCAAATGGGCAGTTTACGGGTAGTTTTGTTTTGCGCCTTCGTTTCGGGAATTCTATAAGCATTTCACGAACCTGCACGTGATCGTGGTCGCTCTCGTGGGTGGTTTACGGGTAGTTTGGTGAATCTCTGGAACGTTGTTTAGGGTGGCTCTGCTACTCGAATTCGTTTTGGTTGGGTAGTTTGGGTGGTTTGAAAGCTCCGGTATTTTTCGATCAAGAGTTAGTTATATAGAAAGGGAAAAGTAATTTGTAATAGTAACAATAAGGGTTGAAATCGCGAAACTGCCCAACTTTCCCCTAATCGTGGTCTGGCACCCCCGCAGTGTGCTGAATTCGGAACAAGGCAAACTGCCCAAATCTGGGTGGTTTGGTGCGCGGTCGGCGGTTCGGGAGTATTTTGCACAAAAATACTACTCCGCCATGTCGTGCAGGTGACAGTCGGGCCCGCACACCGGCAACGTGTGCGCGAGATCGCACGGTGGCTCGTGCGTGTAATTCACGTCGAACGTGATCCGTTTCGCGACCGCGGGTAGCACCACGGTCACCAGCGCGTCGATCTCGTCGCCAAAGCAGTCCGCGCACATGCCCCCACATCCGGCGACCGCGAACTGCCGGCACCGTTTGCACAGCGGCGACGGCGCCGCGAACCCGGCCGAGATCGGTTCGAAGTGGTGATCCTGCTCTACACGTGCGTGCGCGTGGTGGTCGACACGCGCGTAACGTCCGGGTGGGATCTCGCCCGCGGGCTCGTCGGGAACGTGCCAATGCCCGATCGGATCGCGCTCGTCGTTCATGAGCGATAACGGCCACCCGGCGCCCTGCGCCCGTATCATGTTCTTGACCCGGATCACGTGCTCCCGGTCCTCAAGCCAGTGCAGCACCTCGTGATTCCACCCGATGATCGCCGCGTTGCGCCCGCGCCCGTCGCCGATGATTTGCCCGGGCTCGCCGTCGCTACAGTCGAGGCACACGCAAGACCACATGCCCTGTGCCTCGTTACGGATCTCGTGCCGCGTGCCGTTGCACACCGGGCACGCGGTGGGTTTGGTGTAGGTGATCACAATGGCGCCCGATCATGGTGCGGGCAAGGGCTGCGCCGGCACACTGTTCGTGAGTATACGCGTGCACCTTCGCGCACGATCTCGTCGTAGTGGTCCGCCGCGAATTGTTCGTGTCGTCGTAACCACTCCGACATGGATTGTGGTTTCGCTTTTGGGATTGGTCGGTAAGGGTCGGCGGTTTTCACGACTGCCCCCATTCGCGCTCGATCAGGTCGGCCACCTTGCGCACAGCGTCTTCGGGGTATGAGTCCAGGGTTAGATCTCGGAGCCGATCGTGTTCTTTTTGCAGCATCGCTAACACCCGCGCGATCGCGTCGTCCACCGCGGGCGCGGCGTGCTTTTCGTAGCGTTTCCAATCCTCCGCGAGCGCCTCCGGTGAGGCGGGCATTGAAAACGAAAAGCCAGCGTTTGGCGGCCGCTTCGTTCGGTCTAGCGGTTTCATGCTTCCCTCGTTTCTGGCGCGCGGCCGATGTGCAGGAACCGCAACACGCGGGTGAACGTGGACGGCTCGAACTTTTCGCACTGGCCGCGATCGTTGTAGTGCTCGCACGGTGCACGCCCGTCGCGAACCTTGTTGCTTTCGTATCCGATGTAGTGTGCAACACGATCCCCGGTTACGAAATCCGTGACGTAGGTGGTGCGTATTTTGCACCGCATGCCGTCGTGTCTTGACGATCGGCTGTGCACGCACCACGAACAGATCGAGACCTCGCGCACGATCGCGAGTGCCTCGGTTCGATACGGTGTCGCGGTGATCATATCAGATCCCCCATCCACATTTTCGCATCGTGCCTAGAGATCATTTCGTCGAGCATTTCGGCGCAAACATCCGCCATCGATCCCGTATTTTGAAACGTCAGCGTGTGCACGTCGCCGTTGCGTGTGACTCGTGTAGGCACGCCGAGATCGTGTGAGCGTTGGCGGTACACTCGAAGCCCTTGTAACTTGCCAGACCATTTGCGGGGGGATTGGGTGCTCACGCTGCACCGTCCAGCTCTGGTGGTGTCCACCCGTACTGTAGTTTGATCTCGGAAGCCGTGCGCGTCACCCCGTTACGTGTGAACGTGCCATGTTCGTTGGGGCGCCAGTAGTCACCGATCGCCATCCGTGCGGCGAGGTCGGGCAGGCACACGTCAGGCCACAAGAACGTGAGGCGGTCGAGCCCTCGAAATTGCCATTCGCGATTCGTAGGTAAGTACACCCACCCCGCGGCCATGAGTCGGAGCACGTGAACTAGGTTACTCATCGCCAGATACCTTTCACGATTTCGGATACAGTTCGGTTTCGCAGTCCGCGACGCATAAGCAGTCGCGCCACTTCGTTTGGGCTCCATGGGCGGCCAGCCGGATGCTTGGTTTTTACCGCGATCCGTTCTAGCTTGTCGTACTCGTTGGCGGTGAGTCGGAAACCGATCGGGGGCGGGCGGGTTTTCTTTTTCATGTTCGTACTTCTCCAACGTCGTGGACTGGCGCATCATGGCGAATAGCGAGCCGGGGATTACAAAACGCCGCAACATCAGCAGAGATCAAGTCGTCGGGTTCGCCGTCAATAACGATGCCGAGCGCGTCTGCGAGGCAATCGGCTAAGGCCGCTTTACTCATGCGCATAAGAGCGACGCGCACACCGGGCGAGACTGGGGCTGACATAAGTTTTTTCATGGTGATTTGGGTCCTTGTTCTGTGAGCATGAGGGACGCGGGCCACTCCATCCCGATCGGTTCTGTGTTCGTGTACCATTGCCCGTCCACGAATTCGCGGGTGACGGTGCCGTCCGTGACCTCGAAGCAACACCCGCGGCGGTACCAATGGAAACCTGTTAGCGATGTGGTGATCTTGGTCACGATGCCACCGCGTCCAAGCGCAGCGCAAGAACGCCGGCCCAGGTGTCCAATCGACGGTTGTTTTCGAGTGCGTACTCAAGGTCGGCCGCGGCCGCGTCGATATTGCGGTTGTAGGTAGGGCCGTAGGTGCGGTGTGGTACAGCGGCGCGGAGTAGGGCGCGGGCTTTGGATGGCATCCACAGGGCGGTACCTTGAAAGGTGTTGCTGTTGTCCATGGATCTATCCTCGCATGTTCTGTCTACAGTGTCAACATTTATCTTATGGTCCAAGGACCGAGCCGGGTCACGCGCCGGCTCCAAGACTGGTAGCGATTCTCGCGCACGCGCACCGACTCGACCGTGCGGTAAAGCCCATCGGACGGGCGGCGCTGCCAACACTGAAATCCGATCTCGTCGCCGAAACATACCGGGTGCGAGCACAGCGAATTCGCGACCACCGCGCTGTCCCTGCGCCCGCGGGTGAAGGTCGCGCGTATGAGATCGCGCATGAGGGGGCTCATGACGCCCCCACGATCTCGCCGATGGCGCTCCACACAATGTGGTGTAGGTTGAAGCTCCGCAGCGCGTGACCTGAGCGGGCGCGGTCGGCCCAGTCGCTGCGATCGTACGCGCTGTTGTAGGCGCGAGCGATGGCACACGCGGATTGCGCTTGCTTCACGATCGCGTTACGGTCCACGCGGCGTGGGTCGTATGCGCGGATAACCGCGGCGATTAGTTTGCCGGTGGCGGTGGCGGTGTTGATGTCGCTGTTGTCCATGGATCTAGTCTCGCATGTTCTGTGTACGGTGTCAACACTGTATACAAACTATTTTTTGGTGCCAATCTCGCGCACTTGGAGCACCGCGTGTATCGGTGTGAAGATCATCCCGCGCGGCCCGCGGACCACGATCCACACCCCGCCCTCGTGGCGCAGGATGGCCCGAGCGCGGCGTAAAAGGTTCTGCCCCACCCGTGCCCGAGTCGACGCGCTAGACGGTGGGAGCCCGTCCCCGAGCGCCCCGCCCGAGCCTTGGATGCGGACCCAGCTGAGATCACCGGCCTGGTCGCGTATCTTGAATTCGTAACCGCTCACGCGATCCGCGCGATCTCAAACGTGCGGGTGGAGTCGATCAAGAACAGGCGACCATCGTGTACGTTGCGGACAATGTTGCGCACGCCGCCGCGACTGCCACGAAGAGTCAAGCCGCCGCGACTGCCACGCTCGATCACAGTTCCTGACCAGCCGCGGGCAGGAAGGTTCTTACCAAAGATTTTGACGGTGTTTCCGAGGTCCAGTGTGTTCGTGTCCATGCACAGAGCATCGCACACCCTGTTGACAGTGTCAACACTGTAGACAAATCTTTTTAGTTGCCGATATCGGCGCCGGTTTCGAGCCGGTCCGCGTAGTCCCCGAAAGTCATGAACAGTTGCGGCCGCGAATCCAGCGCTCGCAAGTCCTTGACGATGCGGCGCCGCTCGCGGTTTTGCGTTTCGTCCAAGTGGATCTTCACGACTCGCGCGGTTAGCGTTTGATCTGGATCGCTCGGGTCTAGGCCAAGCGCCATGCGCGTGTTGACGTTTTCGTCCGCTTCGGCGCGGTACTCGCCGCGCCAATAGATCGCGTTTCGTTCGGCCCGCTCGGCGCGCACGGTTGCGCGGCTTTGCTTCGACTTGAGCGCTTCTGTAATCTCGCACGCGATCCCGATTACTTCGTTTGGATCCGCGTTCGAGTTAGTGATCTCGCCCTCGGTGACGCACGCGTACACCTTAGCGGTGTTTCGTTTTAGAGCTGCAATCCCCTCCACGAGTTTCAAGAGTTCCTCGCGCAAGGTTGCGACCGCTTCGCGCGTGCGTGGTAGTGTTTCGGTTGTTGGATCGTCCATCACTCTACTCCTAACGCGACTGCAAGGCGTCGCCGTTGTACGTACCACCACATGACCTCAGCGTATGCACGTCCGCGCCCCGACGAGCGGCGCTCGAACGCTCGGATCCGTGCGCCTTGTGGATAGAAC
>SDBT01011090.1_pt1 | contig 14521 bp, 24 predicted proteins | sample 2277101 | NCBI WGS metagenome assembly SDBT01 (sample SAMN10404973, study PRJNA504765) | marine sediment metagenome | isolation source: marine sediment core GS10_PC15, 103 cmbsf | place: Arctic Ocean: Southern Knipovich Ridge | collected 2010
GACAATAGTACATCGCGCCCATACTGCAACCTTTGTATAAGGGTTTTCAGAGAAACAAAGTTATTCGTAGTTCCACCAGCAGAAAAAGCACCAGTAAGAGTAGGAGGTATACCCAGGCCACCATATATATTATTAAGAACCGGAGTATACTTGGTATCGCCTAAAAATTGGTGAATATCTACGTTAGATTCTAGTAGTTCAATATCTGGACCCCACACCAAATCCATCGCCCCGCCACCAACATGACTTGTAATTAGGTTTTTCAGTTTAGTAACAGCACCAGCGGCAGGAATAATCTTATGTTCCAGATTCCCTAATTTAAATATACGAACGTGACTAGTAGCCCCATCCAAAGCGGCCATATCGCAAAGCTTGAGCTTATCAAGCATTACAATATCTTCCATAATAGCTTTTACCATTGGCTCAGCCCAGGCTTGCCAGTCATCTTTTTTGTAATGAAATACCAGAGTCTTGTCTTTTGGTAAAGGAAAAGGCTTCTCAGACTTCATTGCATTACGAATATCTTTTGGGACATCTTTTAATGAAATGTTCTTCTGGGTATCTTTGTCAAACAAGCCTAACACTCTACGCGGTATGTTTAACGTATACTGTTTATCATTGGTAAACGAAGCTAACTCTCCTCCGACAACATCTATTAAAACAGGATTGAGGAAAGTATATTTGGCAGGAATGATATTCTGTTTGAACTTCTTAGGTTGAATTTCAATATCTGTGTTGTCAGTACCTAGACTTTTAAAGAAGGCACTGCGTTGTTTCAAATCAATTTTGGCTTCTTGGCGGCGGATAACTACATTAGCGGTTCTATATAGGTTGTTTAAGAACCGTTCAGAGCGGTCTTTACCAGCCACCTTTTTAAACCAAGCTTTGTAAAATATTTGAATCCGTTCATCTGGGTGAGATAAACGAACACCTTGGCAGGCGAAATCTCCCATCAAATCAATAATGTTTCGTACTAATCCATTAGTACTATAGATTTCGTTAGCACGAGCTATAACATCTTTGATTTTTGTGGGGACGGTCTCATCAGGTCGGAAATAATTGTAATCACTACGGGTTAAACCGGGCCTACCAGATACTCCTGATATCAAATCTCTCGTTCTAGAGTGGTGATGCGAAGAAAAATGAGCAAAGGTGCGTTCAGGCTGCTCTTCTAAATCTAAATCATTCAGAATACTTCGTAACTCTGTGCTGGTACTCCATGTCAAATAATTAGCACTATTATTAGCGGGATTCTTAACGGTTTCAAGTTGTGTGTGTGATTTAACCATAATTTCCATCAATGTGAATGCAATAGTATTACAATAGTATTGTACACCACTATAGCTCTCTTAACATCCTATCTGCCTGTTTTGTAAACCATTCTGGGCCTCCAGCATATCCAGGCCCCAAATCTTGCCCTACATTATTAGGGTCTGCTTGTATCACTTGACCAACAGCATCATATGTTGCCACTGTAATTTCACGACGATTTTGACGCGATATCATATTACCAATTAACAAAGCAGAGTACCTGTCTTTTCTCACGCGGCCCTTTTTGCCAGTTTTGAGTTTAATTTCGGGAGTGTCCCATTTATCTCTAGACGAGACACCAGTTCCAGCTTTGGTGTGAATAATAGTAGTAAGTTCGTCTTTCAACTCTTCTATCTCAATAATGCAATCTTCAACAGTATCATATAAGCCAAGGGTCTGTACTGGGTTCTTTCTTTCAAATTGGGCGGTTTGTAGTTTATCCTGAGCAAGTGCTGCTTCTAGACTTATAGCATCATAGCGAGGAAACAGTAAAATCTTATCCTCAAAGTCTTTTTTTAGCCCGTGGTTTGCTGTAGACAACCATTCATAATTGGCAAACTGGCACATCTCTAACATATGCAGGCCCGGCTCATGGTCAGTGTCAGCCTCTTTATCGTCATCAATAATCGGCCATATTTTGTTTTCACCAGCCATAATCTTATCTTTATCATGAAAAGCCTCCATGATAGCAATACCACCTCCTTGAGCATCCATACCGATACGTCGAAGTGGAAAAACCTTCATAAGCTCACGAGCCTTACGAGCACAGTAAGCATAGAAATCTTCTTCTGAGGTAAGATGGGCTTTCACACGAGCCTTATGTTCTCGGCGGTTAGTAGTCCAACCAAAGACCACACGACTATACTGAGGGTATTCTTCTAAGATAATCATGGCGCATTTATCAACTTCGGAGGCAGGGTCAATAGCAAGAACGTATTCGAGATGAGGTTCACCTTTATTCCGAATATCAAAAGGGTCAGGACATAGGTGAGTTGGCCAATGTGGTCCACTAATATTTTCATCCTTAGCCACACACGACTCAATTAAGGTGCGCTTGAAAAACCCTGTACTATCTTTTGTGAATATGGCAGCATACTCTTTAGCATAGATACCACTATGAGTAGTAGCTTTAGCACGAATAACTACATCATCATCCATAAACCCTTTGGGGATAAGGTCATAGGGGATACGAATAATAGAATACTGTCTCCAATTAAAATCCTCTGGAGTACCATCAGGAAACACTTCTCTTAATTTGTCCGGGTCTCCCTTGGAATATATGATAGCTTTATATCTTTTCCAATATTCAGCAAAATGCTCGAAGTCATAACTAGCAGTACCAGACAAGATGGTTTGGTTGCCTATTCCTATATTCCCAGTTTCGTGTAGTAAATCTTGAATCCCAAGTTCTTCGGCAAGAGCTTTGGCTGCTTCTTGTCTCACTCCTTGGGCAGGGTCGCTCATAACAGCACTAAAACCTTGGATAACTTCTTCATAGATAGAAGGACTTAAAGCTCCAAATTCATCACAAATAGTGATAGTGGAACGTAAACCTCGAATTTTTTCTCCCGTACCAACAGGGATAGCGACTGCGGTATTAGGACCAATATAGAAGGTGCTTCTATCAATAGCGTGTCGTGGGCCTTGGCGAGAGGAACATAAGCTACGTAGAATGGGGGCGTGATTCCAAATACTTTCCATATAACCAAAAACAATACGGGATTGACGGAAACCAGCGCCAGCAATAACAACCTTACAACCAGCGTCTCCAATACTAGTAGCAGGTGTCAAAGCTAGTTTAAGTAAAGCATAAATAGCTAATGTAAAGCTCTTACCGAAACCTCTAGAAGCGACGTACATTGGAAACTTTTTATTCCAGAATTCACTCAAGATGCAGATTTGCTCTGGCAGTAGATTGATATTCAAAAGGACATTGCAGGCATAACCTAGATAAGCAGGGTCTTTCATCAAAACCAGAGGCATGATTCCATGCTGTTCAGAATATTGAGTCTGCGGAATGAGAGGATTAGAGAATTTTAATTTGCGTGTATCTCCTAGTTTTAACCACGCTTCTGATAATAGTTGTTGTATATCAACTTGTGTGTTCAAGCTCATAGACCCTCTTCATTATATTTGTTGCTATTAGAGTTGCTGTATCTACGTCTCCTGCAAATATAATATTCACCCCATAGTGGGTTTGTATCTCTGAAATCTTGCGAAAGATATAGGTAGGTGTAATTCGTAGTTTTGGCCAAACCTTCTGGGGTATATTAGAATTGTGTGGGAATAAATAGATATCCGCCGCATTGAACTCAAGAATCATAAACTTATACTTATAATCCATTCCCCTCTCGAACTCTTTGTAAAATCGTTTCTCTGTGATATTACTATAAAATTCACCCGGCGACTTTTTTCTTTCTATAAATAAGATGTCTTCCATATCAGCGATAGCATAATCACCCACATCTAGTTTCTCTCGATAAATCTCGCCTATTTTAGAACTTTGGAATTCCCATAGTCCTATCTTTTCACGAGTGTCTACAATAACGTTAAATTGATATTTATCCATTTGCTATTTTAGAAAGCAGTGGAGCATAGATATATTCATTACCAGTAACTAATTTATGGTGGGTTTTACATAATGTAATACCGTTACTAGTCATATATCTAAGTCCGGGGTGCTTACTCCAAGGTAGTATATGATGGACTTGTAGCCTTTTCTTAGCTACACAAGCAGGCCATCTACATTTACGTTTATCTCTTTGTCTAACTTCTTTTCTGAAGGCTTGAAATTCTGGTGAATAATAATCACGCATTACACATTGCCAGCTAAAAACATTTGATAGGTTAAAGGTATAGAGCCAGTGTTACGAATTGCCATCAGTCCATTATTAGTATCAATACCACTAATGGTAGTAAAATGTAGTGTTCCCTGTGGTCCTATAGGTATTAGTCCAGTAGGATTACCTAGAAAATCACCTGCATAGCCTACTCCTGTTACATCTAATTGTAATGCGCTAACAGAGTCTATATTTTTAATAGTGATAGTATGTATATATGAGAATGATTTATTCACACATTTAGATAATACGAATTGATTTATATCAACCAAATTAATTTCTTGAGCCTGTCCTGATTGCAAAATAGTTTCTTCATAAAATACTTCGTTAATGGACGGGTTCTGTGAATAATTCATTAAACCTTTTTCTTTAAATACATCATTAATGTCTTCATCTAAAACATCTTCAGATAGCCATGTATTTATTACTTGTACTGTTACTTCAGTTTTTATTCCCATTTAATTACCTAATATTACCATTTCATAAACAACACCACTTGCTTGTGGTGTGATTTCAATAAATTGATTACCAGTGTCTACCCAATAACCTGTATAAGAATCCCCTCGGTGTAAACAGCTTTCAGGATGAATCACTATAGGCTGATTGGGTTCACCAAACATTCCACCAAATCCTGATGAAGATGAAACATCAAAATCAAGATACTGTCCTAGTCCTGTAGATAGATTTTGAACAGTAATACTTTTTATACTTAGAAAACTCTTATCTAAGGATATATTTATATGATTGTCCAATAATGCTAATAAATTATACACATCTGCTACCCCAGAAGTCCCTGTAATAGTGGTATGATACAAATTATTAACTTGTCCTGACCCAGCACCATCAGATAAAATAAGACTATTACTCAATTGTCCTATATCATTCGATACAATATTACCACTAGCATCGGAGTTTATATCGGCCCATTGAGCAAATACAGCAATATCTCCAACAGTCGTAGTTACAGAACTTCCACCAAATAGTACAGGCCCTACAATAGTCTCTATAATTAGAGGTGCCGCTCCGGTTTTAGCAACTGCACCTCCCAAGCTAGTAGGTTCATTATAACCTGAGATTAAAGGCTGATAAAATATTATATTTCCAGGCAAATTTGCCTGTGGTGCCAGAACTCCACATGCCCATTGAGATGCCTGACCAGTAGTTATAACCTTATCTATCACGACAACTTCTTGTACATTAATAAATTTATCGCCTGTAGGCCCTATAACTACCCTATCAAACGACTCAACAAAACCAGTAAGTGAATTGAATCCCACTTCTCCTGGTATCAATGTAGCATTAATCCCAACCCCACTCCAAACATTAAATGTTTGAGACACTCCGTCTTCTGCAACAGTCCACATAACAGCCCACCAAGTTGAGAAATCAGAATCTATTGGACCAATTGCTGCCACAGTTGAAAATGCAATCCCTCCACTTGAAGCCATAGTTTGTTGTAAATCACTAGTAGTAAGATGAGACATAGTAGAGTGGCCGGTTCTGGCTGATTCTTGTATGCTAACTATAGTGGCATTTTGTGCAACTGCTTCGTCTGCTTGAAAATAAGCCATCATTGTTAATGGATAATTCGTGAAGTCAACAGAGCCTTCTACTGTACCAGTTTGATTAATTCTTAGAGCCATTTATATATCACCCATCACTGTTATAAACAAAGTTCCGAGCCCATCGAAATCCCCTCCGCTTATTACGAAATCCTTATTACCAGAATCTACAATATATCCTGAACCAGCACCATCATTAATATGGTAGGAACTATTAGCAGGCAAAGTTATCAGACCAGATGGGTCTCCAAACATATCTCGAAATACCGTAGAAGAATTAACAGTAGAAAAATCTAGATATAGATTGCCAGTACCACTTTTATTTTCTATAGTAACACTTTTAACTCTAGCCATCTCTCTATCAAAAGTAAGATTTATAGGATTAAAAGTTCCTGTTTGTAAATCTAGAACTTCGACAGAATTACTTGCAATAGTCACACTATTATGATAGATATTACCTACGTTACCCAGCCCAGTGCCTTCCCCATAGATTAAACTATAAGATAATACTCCAGAATCAGAATTAGATAGTATACCACTGTCATCAGCATCTACCTGACCAAAATTTGTTTGTACAGCAATAGCTCCCTGGACTATATTAACATTGTTTGATAAATCTACCATTACCGGACCAACAAAAGCCTCAACAATAGGTACTGATTCACTGAACCCAGTAACGTATCCTATACTAGTAGGTTCATTATAGCCAGAAACTAAAGGCTGATAAAATATTATGTTTCCAGGCAAATTAGCTTGTGGTGCAGGAACCCCACATACCCAGGCATCTATCTGACCAGTAGTTAAAACTCTATCTACTACAACACATTCCTGAATCTTAATACCTACACTACTGTCAGCACCAACGTAAACCGTGTCCAAGTTAGAAATGGCACCCTCAAGAATCTCGTTAATTGTAATTCCTGTATGTAATACAGCATTTTGACCCACTCCACTCCAAACATTATGAGTCATCGTGATACCATCGGCTTCCAGAGTGGTCATCAGTGCCCACCATATTGAAAAATCCTCCACAGGATTAATGCCGGTGCCTTCCATTGACCTAATTTCACTAAAGTAAATTTTTGCATTGTCAGCTATTATAGAATTACTCAACCAGCTAGCGGCAGGGACATCTATTGAACCTTTATATTGCAAACCAAAATTAGTTAAAGTCGCAGGGCTCTGTCTAACCGAAATTATGTTGGCGTTTGAAGTACCAGTTTCCAAAGCCTGAAAATAGACCATTTGAGTCATTGGATACGACTGTGTTAGAATACCAGTCACTAGACTAGTAACATCACCTTTTATAGCCATTTATGTCACTTTCTACCATTTCACGTACCAACTGCTTAAAAGATATCTTAGGTGTCCAGCCTAATCTTTGACGGGAACCGTCGCTTGAGCAGCATAGATGCTCCACTTCATTAGGACGGAAAAACTTAGGGTCTATAACTACATAATCTTGCCATTCATCTATATTTATACACTTAAAAGCCTCTGTCAGAAAATCTTCAACTGAATAGGTTTCGCCAGAACCAAGGATATAATCAGAGGCTTCGTCCTTCTGTAAAATCAGCCACATAGCGTATACAAGGTCTTTAGCATGAGACCAATCTCGCTTAGGTTTTAGATTTCCTAGTCTCAGTTTAGGAAAAGAAGATTCCAATGGACCATTGATATTATCTCCTTCAGTAGACCACAAATCAACTGTATGAGCCCAATTATTAAATTCACCAATCCATTTAGTAATCTTACGTGTGACAAAATGCTCACCTCTGCGAGGGCTTTCGTGATTATTCATAATAGTAGAGCTAATATAAAGTCCATAAGCCTCTCTGTATAGCAAACACAAATGGTGGGAGGCTAGTTTAGATACTGCGTAAGGTGAGTTTGGGGCAAAAGCAGTTGTTTCGTCCTGAGTGCGTATCCTATTATTATCCTGCCAAATCTCTCTATAGTTATTTCCAAAGGTTTCGCTAGTATTTGCCTGATAGACCCGACTATGAATACTAAACTGCCTGACTGCTTCTAAAATATTAAGAGTACCAATAGTGTTGACCTCAAAAGTATAAATTGGCTGTTTGAAACTAACGCCTACATGGGACTGGGCAGCCAAATTATAAATCTCGTCGGGTTGATATTCATTAATGATACTAGCCATACAAGCAGCATCAGTAATATCTCCCTCGACAATCTCCAGCCTATCTTTAATATGTCGTACTCGTTCCATAGTATCTGTACTAGTCCGGCGTTTGATACCTATTACCTTATAATCTTTTTCTAATAGTAGTTCTGCTAGGTAACTGGCGTCTTGTCCTGTAATACCTGTAATTAAAGCGCTTTTCATGTATCTTCATCCTCTCCTTCTTCTTGTAATACTGAATCATCGGATAATAACACCGACGATACTTCTCCATCATCAAACTCATAGTTTTCCATTAGGCGGTTCTTAGCTCTCTTGGCTGCCAATTTCATAATCTCGGCTTTTCTACCCTCTGCCCTAAGAAACTCCTCATTGTCGAGTTTTGCTACATAGCCCCAATATGTGTCTGCTGTAGTCTTTATATCGCGGCGGTCCTGTCTATCTGTTTTAAGAGACTTGTGCATCTTCTCAGCTTGAGTGAATAGCTTATCAGCATTAGATGTTATTTGATTAACACTAGATTTTGCCATCGCTAACTGTGTTTCACCTGCTGCTATTTGGGCTATTATTGAGGGGTCTGTAACATCCTCTAACCGCATATGGTTTAATTCTCGCTCAATACGAAGTATCTCTTCCAAAGCAGCTTTCTGTGACTGCATACTTCTAAGGTGAAGAATTCTAGTTATTATCCAATCGGCAAGAATAAGTTCCTCGGCAAAGCTTATATCTTCAGACAAATCAACAATAAAGTTTATCCAGTTCTCTTGAAAGTATTTAATCTCATCTTCAAAGAGAGTTTTCTCTAACTCTATCCAATAGGGCTTATCTAGTAGAGTGACACGTAAACGCTCATGAGCGTCCCGTTCCTCTTGGGTTTTGACTACCGTCAGACCCTTCTTCCGAATATGCTGCTGTACAGTGTCAGGGTCTCTCTCTATTTGAGAAGCTATTTCCTCAATAGTTAAGTGATGGTAGTTTTCAATAACAAAGTTAGAATCGTCTCTACTAAATGGACCACGTTTTAGTGTCAATGTTGTTCTCCTCTAGTATTTCTATTATGTGTTGTTTAAGCTTATCTCTAAACTGTTTTGGTACTTTAGAACCAGACTTAGTTTTTAACCAATAGGGCCTAAGTGCTATATCTATATTAGCATCTAACAAATCAACGACTTCCTTGTGAAACGTAGCACTATTGATATCATACGTATTCCGCATGTTGTGCTCTTTTTCGTCAGAAACGCATGAAATACCAATAGGGTTGATAATATTGCGTTTTGCAGATGTCTTGTGATACCACGTAGAATAGAACTCACATTGCATAACGTCTTCGTATGCAGTACAAGTCCCGGTGGATTTAACGTAAGCATTTAAAGGGCACTGATAGCACGGTTTAGTATGTCGTATAAAATTATCACGCTTAAAATTACACAGTCTATTATGTATGTGTCTCCATAAAAAGTTTTCAAGCGGTCGAATTCCATCGTGCCCTTCCAGTCCATCCATACCAATAATGAATGCTTCTTGCTTAATATCTTCTCTAGAATAGAAACCAAATGTAAACTTATATGATAGCTTATTCGCTATCTTCTGGATTATCTGTATTACTTCTTCCTCGGTCATTCCCTTCGGAATCTTCATCTTGTCCTACCTCTTCTTTATCCTTAGCTTTTTTCAAGATAGCCTCAGCAGACTCTACATCTGGGTCGGGTATATGTAGCTCATCTAAGACCTCTTCATTAAGCTTGGCTGTACTTTTCATGATTATGTTGGTTTCTACGGTAACAGTAGATAAGTTTTTTACAGTAGTCATATTTATTCTCTTTTCTAATAAAATTGTCAAATGTCTACTTTTATTATACCCCTATAAAACAGTATAGTGTATTATAATATAGGAGAAACAAGCAAAATGAATAAAAAATGGACACCCCAAGCAATACAATTTTTGCAGGAAAATTTTGATAAATTAGATGATGTGGCTCTAGCGGCGGAAATAGCTAGATTTCTAGGCTATCAGCCAAGTATCTATGCGATAGCTAAAAAAAGAACCAGATTAAAGCTGAAACGAAAGCGTGGTCGCCCATATAATAGTATTGCAACCTCAACGGAGTTAATTGACGCAAACCTACTAGACTAAGGAGAAAGAGAAACATGAGAATTTTAATGATATTAATATTAGCGCTAGCTATGTGTACTACAGTTAGTGCGGCAACCAGCGATGTAGGCTGCCAAAATGACAGTGTATATACACAAGTACACTGGTATCCTGGTAAATATGCTGTTCCTGCTGTACGCGGAGCGGCCCGTGCAACAGGCCGAGCAATCCGGGGCACAGCGCGAGTTTTACGCGGAACAGCCCGTGGTGTTGGCAGAGCCGTGGTATCCCACGTTTTTAAGGTTACTGTAGTAACTCACGACGAAACTGTGATTTTCTATCGTGTTGCTGTAAGCAAAGATTTGCTAGATGCTCGCCTGAAAGTCAATGCTGCTAGTGGTTATCTGCTTGTACGCACACCAAAGGGAATCCGCCTTATTCCGGCTGAAGATGTTCAAAGCGTTACAATCGTAAATATTCGCTAAATATAGATTTTTCACTTGACATCGGAGATTTTCTGGATATAATAGGGGTAGAGCTTCATGCTTTGCCCCTTTTTTTATAAGGACTTCTAAATTAACATATTTAAACAAACTGAGTTTTGGGTTCCAATCATTATTGTACTCGGTTGTGCATGGGGGGTTGTTGCGTTTACAGACCGTATCATATACGTCCAAGAAAGAAACTTAGAGATACACTTAGAAACTGTTTATGATTTTGGAGTAAAAGCCAGAAAATACGGAGTTACCTCAGACTCTAATCCATACAAATATAGTCGTGAGCGTATAGTTTGGTTGGATGGATGGATGGGCACTAAATGAAACTTGAAGGACTAAGAAAACTAGACTATCCCGAATTAACTAGACTGTACGAAAAAACATCACTAGAATTAGTAACTTTACATAAAGACTACTTAAAACTGAGACTAGAAACAAATACGGACCTAGCATTACTTCTAGAAGCTATCAATGCCTTGGGTGAGAAACCTGAATTCAAAGAGGCTCACGATTTTCTAATGGAACAGATACCAACTACAGAGTGCCCATAATGACAAAATGGTTTACAAAATGGTTTACAAAATTTAAGAAATGGTTTAAGGCATATCTAGAATATTGTAGGTTTGATGATTATGGCTAAATGGTTCACAGCAGACTTACACTTAGACCACCAGAAGCTACTAGATTTATCACCTAGGGGCGTCCAATATCCTAACGTAGATGATTGGAACAATGATATTATCGCCACTATCAATAACCTAGTACACAAGGGAGACTTCCTATTTATACTAGGAGACTTCACTTTTAAACGTCTAGCATACTGGCGTCAAAAGATTAGACACGGACAAGTATGGTTGATTAGAGGAAACCACGACCCTGCTGTAGCTCGCTGTAAAGAAGTGTTTGGAAACTGCTATCGAGAAACCTTTATGACTAAGGTGTGTGGAACTCCTTGTTGGTTATCTCACTATCCCCATGCTTATTGGCCTATGAGTCACCGTGGTAGCATTCACTTGTATGGTCACTGTCACACCAATCAAGAAGAAAACCTAGATAATATATGGGCCAAACGTAAGAGTGGCGACGTAGGTATAGATAATGCATATAGGATATTTGGCGACTACCGGCCTTTCAGTGAAGATGAAATAATGGGCCTTTGGGGTATTAGACCGGGGCACGACCCGGTGGATTTCTATAAGAGGTTTAACAGGAGTAAAGATGGATAATAAGATTCCCTGGAAAACCTGTAAGTGTAAAAGGATATTTTATGTAGGGCCTAACGAAGCTATGGCTCCATTCAATCCAGATAGAATAATGTGTCCTAGCTGTGAAACTATAGATAGACTAGAAAGAGAACTAGCTAGAGCCCTTAATGAGATTAAGAGGTTAAAAGCGCCAATTACAATTGTTGCCGCTCCAATGGGTGATGGACCCCACAATTTTACAAGAGACTTATTATGAGTAGAAGATTAGCTATGGCGTGTCGCTGTCAAATGTTGACTGGTAATTTTAAGGGAAATCAAAGAAGCTGTCCTTGTGATGAACCCTCAGATTGTAAATTTACCTTGATTGAAAAAGGACGCTATGCATTGCATCCTAAAGTTATAGCAACAAGGAAATCTCAAATGGCCGAATACAATCTTTTGGCGAAAAAGAGGGATAGAATATAATGGAACGTAAAGGTCTTTTTGCGACACCATCTGTAAATCTTGAAGACGAAAGACTTTACTCCAGTAAGCCTGTTGACTTTCCTGTGGACTCAGCGAATGATATTCCCATTGTCGGTGATATACCAAACCTCAGTAATACTTGCTATACCGGCTATCCCGACGACCCCTACTACGGTAATAATGCTTGTAGCGGTACTTTTATGTATGATGGTTTGGAAATATATAACGAGGCTGGAACGCAAATTGCCGATGTAGTTTGGGATGAAGACTTAGTAAATCATATTCCTTTTGGAACACCTCAACCACCACCATAGGAGAAATTATGGAACGTAGAAATTTTTTTAGTGTATGTATTGGAACAGGATTAGCTCTTTTGGGTTATAAAGCGGCTGAATCCTGTACGTGTGAAATAGAAGAACTAGAAGACTTTATCCCACCAACTAAGTACGCAGAAATAACGTTTTATGGGTTGTTTACAGACGAAGCTAATAAACAAGCAGCAAGAACAGGAGACTTAGTATATGTGGATAATAACGGTTATTGCACATTCAACAATCATTATAGACATATTGGTTATATTAAAAACTTTGATGATAATGGAGTATTGGTAAGTCTAACCAACCAAGCATCGTATAAATATAAAGCATTGCACAATCTACCAGCTAAAGGCTGGGATACACGGGGTTACGTACCCTCCTTTGAGGTATGATAATGAAATCAGACGCCCAACTTGAATTTGAGGGACGTATAGCCGAGTTGTTCTTTCCCGGTAAGAAAGTAGTCTGCCTGTTTATAAATCTATGGGCTGACGGCACTCCCGAAGTACACGCTACTTTGGAACTAGACGAGCCGATGCAGGACTCCCTAATAGGTGAACTAACTAGGTATAACCTAGAGCTAACTCCTATAAAGGACAACGATTAAGAAAGGAAGAAACAATGAGAAATTTTTTGTTAAGCTTAGTCATTCTCTCTATTACTTCTATAACTACTTATGCCTATACTATAAGTGGTTCTAAATGGGCGGATACGAACATCTCCTTTAGTTACGTGCCCGATGGTACACCGTGGGAGGGCGGTCTAAGCACGTTGTTTGCTAGCTTAGATGCAGTAGCCGCAACACCTGTATGGCAACGAGAATTCACGCTGGCCTTGCAGACCTGGGCGAACGTCTCCACTCTCAACTTTTACCAAGTCTCCGACGATGGTTCGCCATCACACACTTTGGGATTAGCCCAAGGAGACCCACGATTCGGTGACATTCGGCTCGGTGTTGCCCCACTTGGGTCCAGTGTTCTTGGGTCCACATGGTATCCGAATGGTATCGCTCTCGGAGGGAATATAACACTCAATAGTAATGGAACCTTCGCTATCGGCAGCTTTCCCGACCTGTTCATGGTCCTGCGGCACGAAGTGGGACATGCTCTGGGACTGCGGCACAGCTCCGTGGACGGTTCGGTAATGCGCACAGCCTGGGTTGACAGCTTGCACGACGACGATATCGCAGGTATCCAATTCTTATACGGAATACCGATTCCAGAACCACCGACTTTAGCTCTATTGTTGTTTGGGTTTGTATGTTTAAGAGGAAAGAGACTATGAATAAGTTTCAACTAGAAGATAGAGTTAAGAAGCTAGAAACCCTTATACCTGCCGTAAAAGAAAGTATTCGTGCTATCACTATCCCAGAAGCAAACGATGCCATGTTAGCACTACTACGAGCATTAAGAGAAGTGGAACCGGAATATTTTATTCCTGTGGAGAAATGGTTAGAAGACCCCACATTTTCTGTTCCAGAAAGTGACTGAGACCATGAATAAAGATTTTAATGCAGCTATGTTTGGCCCAGAAGTTGCACTGGCTGCGAAATGCCAGGAATATGAAGCAAGACTAAAAGCCATAGCTACAGAATGGGCTTGCTATAAAGAATTCTTGCAAGCTAAGTATCCTGTTGTTCCAATAGGTTTATGGGAATTTACTTGCCCCTACCATAAGAAACTAGACGAACTATGTCAGGAGGAACTATGATTGCAGTAGTGGCAAATAAATTTGTAGAGGGAGCATTCGAGTGGTTTGCGGTAGTGTTTTTTGGTCTGCTTCTCATTACAGCTATAACTCAGTGGGCTATACATTGTTATAGATACATCAAGAACTCTATTAATAAGAAGGATTAATTATGAGTAAGCTAGTAGAATCAATTAATAGAACAGCCCCTTGGATATTGATACCCAAGATTAAGAAACTTGAACAAATCATTGTGGAATTAAAACGTGGATATACAGCCACAGGTTTTGAAGGCTGGGGATGTCCTGGTTGTAAATATGAAAATGGAAAATTTATAGAACTCTGTCAATTACATAAGAGAATAGACGAACTAGAAAAAGCATTGGATAATGATGACTAATAC
>SDBT01011091.1_pt1 | contig 14520 bp, 20 predicted proteins | sample 2277101 | NCBI WGS metagenome assembly SDBT01 (sample SAMN10404973, study PRJNA504765) | marine sediment metagenome | isolation source: marine sediment core GS10_PC15, 103 cmbsf | place: Arctic Ocean: Southern Knipovich Ridge | collected 2010
AGGTTATAACTTTAACAAAGTTTTAAAAAATTAATTCAATTTTCTTAAAAAGTAACGGATTTCTATCTAGTATAACGTTTTGTAGTCTTTCTTCTCCTATTTCTTTTGCGGCGTCCTCTACCACTCCGCTTATGTGTTTTTTTAATACGGCGTTTTGATTTCTTCCCGCCGCCTCCTCTAGGGTAGCATTTTCCGCCAAAACTAATACCCCCTATTACTAAACCCGAAGGTTTGCATACACCGCCGCCAGGACATTGACCAGGTAAATATGGATTGCATTTCATACCATTGCTAGTCCATGATCCGGGAATTACCCCCTTCTTGGTCTTTTTATTCCAGGTGCCCCAAAAGTTAGATAGAAAACCACCAACTTTCCTTTTCCTCCTTTTCCTCCTTCTTGTCCGTCTCCGCATGGATTTTCCAGTCATATAATTTTGTTTCGTTGATCGTTGACAAATGCCAATAGCTGGCCCATAGCCGTACTTTTTTTTTAATTTGGTAACGCATCTCCCTACTCTAGTATTAAGTGGCATATATATTTACTAGCGAAAAAAAACTTGTATCTTAACATTATAAATAATATGAGCAATATTTATAATGAGTGGATTTGTACCAAAACCAATCAAACAGCGACCATTGAATTTGATTTTGTCCCGGACGCGTGGAGGGACTAATGAAAACAGTTTCACTTCCGATGAAAAACACTAGTAGCTGTAAAATTAAATTTATCATTCAATGGTCTCCAGACTTCCTCTCTAACATTCTCTTTTTTGATATTTTTTACTTTAATATAGCACCCAAAGTCAGAGTAGCAATTCCCCGAGCTACAATCAGTCCGCCTTTTTGCAGGAGCGACGACAGACATAATACCAGCTTTCTCCAAATAGCGTTTAATATGCGAGCAATCACGTATTCTTCTAGTATGCACTATTAAAATAGAACTAATATCAGACATTGTAATATAAGAAAGAATGAAATATTTAACTCCTTTGACTAAGAAAAAAACTAGCCGAAGCTAGTCTTTTTTTTGCCTGATATGGGACTCGAACCCATGGCCACGCGCTTAAAAGGCGCGCGCTCTACCAACTGAGCTAATCAGGCGATGATTTTTGTAGCTGGTTTACTCCAGACATTTTTTATTAGCAGATTATTCATCCGAAGCGACAGAGACCTTCGCCTCCGAGATCTGGGCAGGAAGGGTGATCTTGAGCTTGCGAGGCGCCCGGCGGACCGCCGGCGGCGTCGTCTTGCTTGCTGTCACCTTCCGCTTAGGCGTAGAAGGCGAAGCACCGATCTGGACGGTAGGACGAGGCTTCGGCTTCGGCGCCTCTGCAGGCTTGGCAGCGCGACTAATGCCGATTTTCCAGAACCAAGGCTCGTCATAGACGATTTTCACCTCATCGCCATCGGCGAGTGCGGCAAGGGCTTGGCGGGCCTCGGCGTCCTGAGTGTTCCAGCGGCCTGGGGCGAAGTGGACGAAGGCTCGCTTGAAGCTACCCATGGGGATAACATCAACGCGCTCAACGAATCCCCAGCGGAGGTCAATGAAGGTCTGTTTGATCCGCCGCCAACCGATGTTGTTGAAGACGCGCGGAATGCAAAGGCTAACGCCATGAGCCGGGTTGGCATTCTCGGCGAAGTGGTCCACACGAGGCTTGCTGGACGAGCCAGTGGAAGAGGTAGTGTTAGACATCTTAGAGTGAGACATGTTTGAGTTTGAAGTGAGTAGAAGAGTTTCTGGGTGTTTGTATCTCTCATTCTTGATCAGATTTTTACTTCAATTTTCTGAAAAATGAGGATCCGGGGAGAAAAAATACCAGATCTTTATGACAAAATTCTAAAAATAACAGCTATATATAAGAATGGAAGATATGCGAAATCAGATAGCCAACTATCTAGAAACTCAAGGATTTAATAGAAATGAATTTCTACAAAATCCAGATGATGAAGAGTATGATGACTTCTTCATAATAGATGCAGATCAAGCTTTATTGCTTGGAGACCGAGACCATCCCGCGCACCCAGAGTCAGCTGAAGAGGATTTGGATCAATTCGAGATAGCTCAATATATTTACAATAACTTTATCGCGGCCCTTCCTGCATATAGGCAGCGACAGCAGGAAAGAATTACACTGGCATTAGTTGCCGAAAAACCAGAAACCACAATAAAGGCTAAAACTGCATTAAGAACCGCTCTAAATCGGAGATTTGGTGGCGGCCGAACAAAAAGAAAGAAACGGCGGCGGCGAAGAAAAAATGCCCGTACCAAAAAGAGGAAACGGAGTAGACGTCGGCGTTCAAGAAGAAGAAAGACGCAGAGAAAACGCCGAAGAAAACGGTAATACAATTAATTAAATTAATAACTAATTTAATTAATCAACTAATTAATAGTTCAAAGGAACTTGTATTAGTTATTATTTGCCAAATCTGGTATTTTTAGGCGACTTTTCACACAGCGCCAGTACCATGGAAAGGAATGAATGATATTAACCTTTTCCCGATTATTAAGTCGGTTAAGGATGGTCCGAGCGATAGCCGACTCCTTATTCCAATGATCAAAATGAATAAAAGCACGCCGACTATTTTTATGACCCACGATATCAATTCTACTAATTGATCCAAGATTATACTTTTCTAGAACAGTATGAATATCACGTTTTGATGAGAAGCAACCAACGCGAGGGATGCAAATGCTAACTTCTGAATGCATAATTGTAATAATATACTGATTTTTATTTTAGATCAATTTATTGTGTACTCCTGCAAACCTATATTCATACAATTTTTATGCTAGGTAATTTAGGTAGGAAGATGGAATAGCTGTGAGAAGCACACTATGTGAAAGGTCATAATCTTTAAGTCTATTTAAAACTCACTTAAATGTTTTCTCAATATTATATAAGACTGAAAATGATGGCAACAGAAACAAAAACAAACCCATTTATGAAACGAACAACAACAACAACAACAACAAAACCGCATCAGGTATCTTCAAGATGGGCTAATCTTGAAATTACAGAAGAAATATTGGAAACGAAGAACAGTTTTATACGCGATGATAGTGGTATCTTTAGTAGTAATAATAGACAAAAGAATAACTTTGGACCTTATAGTCGGAACTTTATGCGATTCACAAAACCACGCCCTCCCACACCACCACCTGTATTTAATATGATAGAAGCTGATAAAGCGAATGAATTCCCGGCTCTTGGATCATAATGAGTTTAAATTGCAAATGTAAAATTTAAACTTATTATAATGGAACCCAAAATTGATATGGATTGGATTACCGAGTTCGAAAAAGTAGATAGTCTTTACAAAGATTTCTATAAAGAACAACTAGATAGTGCAAGATTATTTATGGTCTATGTGGATAATAGAAACAATATTTCATTTGTTAAACGTAGTACTGCCACTCTTGATAAAGGTATTCTTAAAAAGGCAAATCTTATTTCAATACTAAAGGAATTCATGTATCATAATAAAAAAAAATATAGGCCCATTTCACTGCTTAAATATAATATAGATATAGGTCCATTAGAAGTTAATAAATATCTAAAAAAAGGGTCAAACTATGATTTTTTAACAATTGAAAAAAATATTAATGATATCGTATTCAATGATTCAATTTCACTGTTCCACGATATTAATAGTTTATATATTATATTCCATGCAAGTTGGAATTCATTCCATAATAGGACTAAGAAAATATATATTAAGAAAAAATTGAAAAGGGGAAGAAGAAAGACTAAAAGGACTTAAAGCTCAAACACGAAACTAGAGTACATAATGACATCAATCATCACTGGCCTTGACACGCACACACCTCTCCAGACAGGAGAGAATTTACATACTGAGCGGTCATATTCCAATGATTTGAATGAGAAAGTTGTCCAATTCTTCTTTCAGCTTGTACGGTGTAGTGATCATACGAAACTTGAGCAGGTTCATCGTGATATTCTGCTGTCAATTAAAGGAGATCTAGATAAATATTATGATATTGTTGTCATGATGTATAAACTTATTGGACAAACACGCGATATTATCAATGGAAAAGGAGAGCAGAAACTAGCATTCATGCAGATTATGGGATTTTACGAGGTCGGACTTGAGTATCTAGCTTTGAGCGCGATCAGACACTTTGTACATCGTGTAAATGATGAACACCCCTTTGGTTCGTGGAAAGATATCAAGTACTTTTGCCAATATGTCAAGGATCGCACTAAGAATGAGGAACATCCGTTGATTGTAAATTCCCGGAGTATACTACTAACCCAACTGGAACAGGATTGGAGTTTGTATCAGTCGTGGCAAAAAGATGGTTCTACTCGCACTGGGGAATGGACCCGTGCCGGCCCCGCAGGTCTTACTCTCGCAGGCCGATGGTGTCCACGTGGAAAAAGTCAGCATAAGTGGTTGCATAATATTATTGCAAAAGAAATGAACCCTCATTTTATGGCAACGGCAAAACTTCCTGCTTCGCAGCGCCGTGCTCTTAATAAATGTCGCATTAAACTAACTCATAAAATCACCACTCTTAATAAACTATTGGATACTACACAAGTAAAACAATGTGGTAGCGATTGGAGCAAAATTAATTTCAATAATGTTACTTCCGCAACTATGCGAAGACAAAGTCATGCATTCGCGAATAAGAATAAACATGGTATGGAGCGATTTGATACCATAGATCGGCGAGGATGTGCCGCCAATTTGACCATTCATATGGAAGAATGCAAGAAAAATCCCGGTACTAGTAAAGTTCACGGACGCCGCCTCAATGTCTATGAATTGGTAAAGGATGCATACTCTTTGGAAAGTTCGGACAATACAGAAAAAGATAGAATTAACTTGCAGTGGGAAGATAATAAAAAGAATAATATGGGTCTAGGTTCATTTATCCCTTGTGCAGATGTTTCATTTTCCATGCATGATGAAAAAATGAAGCCGCTCTTTAGTTCTATTGGTCTTGGAATCCGGTGTTCGGAAATGACGCATCCAGCATTCCGTGATCGTGTTATGACTTTTGGAGACATTCCAACATGGCATAATCTAAGCGGTTGTCTGAATTTCACAGATAAAGTAGATAAGATTAAAAATACAGATTCTGGAGTAGGTACAAACTTTTACAGAGCTTTGAAAATGCTCCTCGATGTAATTATTCAAAATGATATTCCACCCAAGGATGTGGAATCAATGGTTCTCGCTGTCTTTTCAGATATGCAGATTGAAGAAGCCGTCTCCCATTGTTACACAATCCGTGATGATCTCAACCAGTATATTGTTCCTGGTGTTACTATCATGGACACAATGTTCACAGTTATTGAGAAAATGTATAGTGATGCGGGTATGCGCTCAAAGTATAACACACCCTTCCGCGTGCCTCACCTTCTATTTTGGAATCTACGAAGCACCACAGGATTCCCAGTTTCAAGTACAACAAAAAATGTTAGCATGCTATCGGGATTTAATTCAACATTGCTAAACGCCATGTGTAATAAAGGAATTGATGCTTTGAAGGAGTTCACACCGGGTAAAATGTTGCGAGATATTCTTTCACAAAAACGATATGCAGTCATGGAATCGGATGTTAGAGAGTTTATGATTGAACAAAAATGTAAAGAATAAGCACTGATAAAATGGCACTAAAAAAAAAGATCTATTAATATTTTTAATAGACCTTTTCTCAAAACTAATCAAATATATATAAAATGAAAATAAAAATAACACTATTAATATATTTACTTATGAGTATAAATCGCGATGCAAGCAATAATATAATGCAACAAGACTTTTTAGCCCAGAACTTACTTAATATATTATCAAATATGGGTCAGCCTGGAGATACTTTTACTATTGAAAGCACGTTTCTAGCAAACTTAAACGAGGAAGACATACCTATAGATCCAACAATACAAGAAATGTCTAGAGATGCAGTTCCAAACAACTCTTCACAATATGAGGAAAATGAAGATAATTCAGAAATAGAAGACGATGGTGAGGAAACGCCATTACTGGTTAATGATACCATTCCACCAAATCCAATGCAGAATATTTTCAATGAAATGAACCAAATATTTAATATACCAGCAAATAATCATAGTATAGAATTTGATCCATCAAGTAATGATATAAATAACATATATTCTACCAGTGCGCCTACAACACAAAGAGAGAGGAGAAGAGGTATAAATAGACGCCGATCAAGAATGCCTTTTCCGATGAGAAGAGAAAATATAGCATTTGATGCAGATGTAAATAGAGATTATCAAAATTTTATTTCAGGTTTATTTAATATCAATCGGCTTGCACATCCCGGGGGAAATATAGGTAATATTCTAACGCAATCATTATTAGATCCCAGTCAAAATATATATAAAAATGTAATATCAAAAGAAGGAGAAGATGCAATTGTACAATTAGAATACAAAGACGATGAATATTCAGGACAGACTTCTTGTCCTGTAACATTGTGTGATTTTAAAGATGGAGATAAAATTGCGAAATTACCTTGTGGGCATATATTTAGCTCAGAGGCTATATTAAAATGGCTACAAAAAGAAGATGCTCGTTGTCCAGTTTGTCGTAAACAGTTGCCTTCTAAAGAAGTAAAGAAAGATATTAAGATACAACCTATTAATAGGCGCACAGTAGTGCCTATGAATAGAAGATTTACTTCGCGCGATTTTATTTCTCATATTGTAAATTCAAGACTAAGACGGGAAGAGGATAATGAATTGCAACGTGCTATAATGGCCAGTTTGCGGGATAGTAATCCATATACCGAGGATTAAATATCATCCCAGTCGAAATCATCATCCTTAACAGTAGAATCCGTATTCTGATCAACCGGTAGTGAGCTATGTACAATTTCAAGATCTTCCGCTTTTTGTTTCCATGTCGCTGTATTACTTATCTCATAACCATCTATAGTATGGTCCTTATTACTCATGCCAAATAAAACACAAGCCGCATCATCCTTCTTAAGGGCATCATGTTGACCAGAAGAATAAACATATAGAAGGTCAACCTTTTCTTTTTTCTTTGCCGACCGAACTTCCCAATCGCGTTCACCGACAAGAATAATTGTTCCCATAGCAATCATATTATCTCGTTTATTTCTACCACGAAACTTTTTCCGAATTTCAAGAAGACGAGTGACACCATCGGAACATTTTACATCAGCCCGTCCATTTCCACATAGTTTAGTTACAATTGCATACATCTCAGCATCATCTTTAGCAAGACGAACATTCATTCTAATAATAGGCTGGGCATGTTTTGATGCCCGTTTTCTGTTATTACGACCTCCACTTTTGTTCTTTGGCATTATATCTGGGTATGATTAATATGTAGTAAATTATTTATATATTAATTCAATTTATTGATTCAATCCAAGTCTGTAGAGATATTTTTGGAATATCGCCAATATTCTTCTCTTGAACTTTCTTACTTTGTTCATCGTTTTCATAATAGTATTGTTCGGAAAATTCTTCATATTCATCATCATCTTCAAAGCGAATGGCTTTGTTATCATGATCAATAGTAATTTTATATTTATCAAATCGTTCTCTCCATAATGGACAGTTATAGCAGCAATATTCCCAATGATACCAATATAATTCTTTTAATGTTATATTTTTAAGATTATATCGGGCTAAGGGAAAGCATCCAATGCTATTTTTAATTGGGTATTTAAGTTTTTCGGGCAAGGTTTTATAGACAGGTTGAACAGGTAAACAACTCTCTTTAATGCCTACTTCATAAATATCATGATCATATGAGCGGAAAATCGCCTTTTTTTGTATTTCATTTTCATCAATTAATAGATAGAATATAAGTGTAAATACAATATGTTGTTTATCATTATATGGAATATCTGCAAGATTCTTCTGCTTTAATTTATAATTATATACTGATTGAAAATAAGATCTTATTACTTCGTAGGTTTCATCAGCAGGATAGTATTTGAGATAAAATATTACATTATGCCAATTTTCAGCATGAATAGAGCGTACTAAATTTTTATATTTGGTATCAATATTAAGATTATTATACCATTTAGGATTTCTACCAACATAAGTTTTATTTGGAATAGATGGAGTTTTGAGCCATAATGAAAATATTTTATAATTCTTTTTTGTATAGAATAGCATAGTAATGGCAGTTAAAATTTGATTTAGAGAGTTATTTTTACAAAACTCTGTATGAATCTTAGATAGTTTTCTTTCATATTTAGGATGTGTAATAGCGGAGAAGTTATAATAGAACTCAAATATGAACTGCCATAGTTTATCATGAAAACCGCTATAATATAGTTCGCAACACCAGAAAACACATTCTTTAAACTCTGTACCTTCAATAACAGATTGTAACAGCGAGTAGACAACTTCATCAGCAACATAGAGATAGCGCGTCAAAATTATTGTATCGGACATGTGTGTAATATTAGAAATATAGATATATGTTTATTTTGATATCAATTTATTTTTCTGCGTAGAATATATAATGGTAAGTGCTTGGATTAGACATATTAAGAGTGTTCAGAAAGCTCGTGGTATTACGTACAAAGAGGCAATGAAAGAAGCAGCCAGTAGCTATAAAAGAAGTCCCGAAACGAAGGCGAAACGGCATAAGAAAAAACGCCACACGAAGAAACACCGTAGAAGCCGGCATCACAAAAAACGTCACCATGGACGGCGCAGACGTCATAAAGGTGGTGAACATAATTCGCCGGAATTCACTCCTGCCTCGGGTGCGGAGGGTGCATCGGCGGGTCCCCCCGGGCCAAAGGAAATTGGAGGGAGCGCGCCTTCTGGGGCACCTTGCCCTCTTCCTCGGGACTCTGGAAGCAAAACCCAGGCAGATCTTTTAGCATGTAGTGGCGCATCGGGAAAAGCCTGTGGACCCGCTGGAGGTGGAAAGCGTCGCAGTAAAAAGCGGAGACGCAAGAGAAAGCGGAAAACTAGACGGAAAACACGCCGTAAACGTAAGCGTAGACGCAGATAAATATAATTAATAAATAACAATTATATTTTTCGCATTACTGTTTTTTCTGTTAATGTTTTGATCTTTCTTGAGTTAATCATAATGCTTCTATTAATAGCTGCTTTATTTGTTTCTATATTGGTTATAACCTCCTCTATAGCCATTAGATCGGTTTTATTTGCACTTCCCAAAAACTCATCGAAACGATTTATTGTTGCTTTTATAGATAAACGGCGTTTGAAATTAGGATGAATGTTCATGACTATAAGTTTGGTCATAAATTTAACAAAACTATTATCCAACGACTTATTATTTTTTGCCCGTGTTAAATAGAAAATAAATTTTAAATAAATAATAGATAAACTATAATTATCCCATGTTGTCCACGCTTTAATAGCCGTTTTTATTCTATCTTTGAAAGAAAGTTCGGAATATTCTTGTAATGTTTGTAAGCAAAGAATCTCGTAATTATTACGGAATTTGGGAGAAAAAGCTTCAAGGGCAGCATTGGATTTAGTATAACGCTTGGCAAGATCGCGCAATTGAGCTGTGGTTGGCTCTGAAGTTATATGCAATAGCAGATTAATATAATGAACTTCAAGAGGCCATACATAATACTCGGGAGCAAAAATATAGAAATAGTTATACATTGTTGCAGTATCAATCTTATCCATAGGAAGACTGAGTCCAAAATCAATAATGATTGGAAGGGTTTTTTTATTATCAAATACAATATTTTGCCCTTTTAAGTCAAATTGAACAATATTGACATTAATTAGCAGTTGTATACTTTTTAACAGATGATTAAAACCTTTAATTAAGGTAAGAACAATAAGATTTGCATTTGCATTTTTAAGTATATAATTATCAAAATCTTCCATATCAATAAAGCGGATTCGCATCAGAATGAAGTTAGTTGGATCCTCTGATTTTTTGATTACAGTGCAGTCATTTATATCTTTTGCCTGTATTGAAGCAATATTTACAGGACAACTAGATATTACTGGTGCGAAATTATTTTCCAGAGGCTTTCCAATTGCTTTACCATAGGTATCGATCAAAATTTTTCCAATAAAAATTTCATTATCTGCACTAAAATCTCGTTTTTGTAACTTAGAGACATAATTCATATTATCCGTTTCTTTTCCATTACAACTAATTTCCGGATGAAACACACAACCATATCCACCTTCGGCGAGTTTTTTACCTCCTTCCATTATATAATTTACATATTATAAATTTAAGTTTTTTGTTGAGCAAAATAACGATTTTTATAAGTTTTCTTGATTTTCTTTGATACCATTTCTTCTGTAAACCCATAACCTTTAATATCTTGCCTGGTGCTATTAAGAATTTTTAAATACTCTGTATTCTCCAGAAAATCAGTAAAAGCATCGGCGGGTTTAAGATTGGCATTTCTAGCAATTGTTGTCAAATGTTTATCAATAGCTTCGCGAAATTCTTTGCTTGTACCTATATACTCCCGCCGTTTAACAGGATCTTTTTCTTCAAGAGATTTATTTTTAAAATAGTACCTAGCACTTTTATATAATTTCATTTTGACGTCTTTTATATATCCTATTTCACGAAGACGTGCGATCTCCCTATCAATAATAACTTTATTATCAATTAGCCAGCCTTTCCACGCTTCTCTGAAAATAATAGCTTCATCATATCTATGATTTCCTGCAAAAGATCTTAATTGCTCAAGAATGGCAGAATCTAGTTTGTATCTGTAAGTTAGGGTTGTCATTGGATTGCTAATAAAAACAACAACAGTTTCGCTTTTTCAATTTTTTATTTCTATTATACAAATGTATGTTCTTAAAAAGGAAGTATATCTTGATAGATTTAACGAATGTTATAAAAATGTAATAGTTATCTCTCCGCCACCGAGTGAAATGGTCTTAAAACAAATAACAAAGTTAATGAACCGGGAGAAATTATCACCTTTTAAAGAAAGGAGTCCTTGTTGTCCAGAGGAACAATGCTATTATATAGTACTTAATCCTAAAAATACTTGTGAATTTTTATGTATTGAACAGTTACCTTTACTTTTTAATTATCTTTTTGCCAATGGATTTAAAATCGATACGAGTGTTACAAAAGTCATGCAGATGTCTGATGTTAAAATTGGTAATATAATATGCTTTATTTCAAAATAAAATTGATTTAATATCATTTAATCTTATTAATAATATTAAATGATGCCTACATCGCCCGATATTCTTGAAGTATATCTCAATCAGTTAACGGAAAAAGAATTAATTGTATATAAAATTGCTAGAGATCATTTAGGTTCTTCTTTTGATTTAAGTCTAAGTATTGGTTTTCTAGAATGGAAAAAGACATATAAACCACTGAAGAAAAAATAGCAATAATATATAAGATGCAAAGACCAGATGAGGATGAGTATATGGCGCAGGGTGCAAAGAAACGCGCAGAGCAAGCGGCGAAGGCGACTGCGGATAAAGGTGTAGTTCGCGCCAATCAAGAAAAAGAAAAACAGAAAAAGGGAGAGAGTATTGCCACGAAGCGACGGGATAGAGAAACGGAGCACAAAGCGGCATTGACGGAGGCGACAAAACAACAACAAAAAACAAAAGCGCAGAAAAAAAAAACATTAGATGATGTGAAGAAAGCTGAGGACCGGGTGAAGAAAGCAAAGGGTATGCCCGGTACTACAGCTAAAGAGCGGAAGAAGAGAAGGGATGAGCTCAAGAAAGCGCGCGATAATTTGGCCAATAACAAAAAATTATATAAAAAAGCCTCACACGCAAGTTTTGAGGATTCTAATCGTGTGGACGCTATGAACCTGACGAAAACTGCTCGTGATCGTGCTGATGAAAATCAGAATTCCGGATGGACAAAACATCAGGATGATAGGAAGAAAATGGCAGATGATAACCTTATAAAGAAAAAAGAAAGTCTCCGAAAGCAGATGATGAGTAAGCATCCACCTAGTAGATCAGAAAAAAGAAAGCAAATGCTCAGTATGATTGCAGCGAAAATTAGCGAGAAGGCCGAGGCCTCTGAGGATAACCTCCTTTTAAATATTAATGATCTAGTTAATATTATAGGGGCTTACGCTCGGATACTAATGCACGAGTCGGGTTTACCAATGATTATGGGAATTGAATTTTTAACTCTAGCAGTATCTTTTGTTATAGATATTATTCCGATCCCTGAGGTAGGATTAATAGCCGAAGCTTTGGAAACAGCTAGTGATGGGCTAGTAGCTGGAATTACTGCTACGGGACCGACTTCGCTGACAAGTATGATTGAAGATAAATTTATACCACTACTTATTAAATTTGCGCGTATTTTTCAGGGAATAGCTGGGTCATTTACTTGCTGTCCAGCAAAAAATAGAGCACCAACAATTACCGGACCCGATAAAAAAGCGCTGGGGGCCAATCTAACTCAATTAAAAGTTTTATTACAGAAAGTTATTAATGAACTTCCGTCTGGTGAAAGTGATATAAAAGGTACTCTTAGAACAGCACAAGAGCAAGTAACCGTGGCGCAAAATGCTTTTAAAACCAAGCTCGGAAAAGGAAATCAGAAACGTAAGCCAGGTAATCAACGCGGTAAGCAACGCGGTGGGCGGCGAACAAGACGGAGAAAATACCGCCAAAAGAGGAAAACTAGACGGCGGCGGTTTCAGTAGTATTTTTCCATGATAACCAACTCATCATACTAACTTCATCGGACTCTTCAGAAATCCATTTTTTTGAATCAGAAAATTTTCCCTTCTTAATATATTTATTGGCTATATCACAGACATAATCATCGCGAGTTAACTTCTCTTTCTCGTCAGTTTTTGTTTTAATATTTTTATTATATGTTTTTAAACTGGCGAAAACATCTGTCTTTTCTTCAGTATCTTCATCTTTGACATCTCCATTTTTCTTATCCTCCTCCATTTTTTTCTTTGCTGCGATATTTTCTTTTATTTCCTCAGTTAATTTATTGATCTTCTCTTTGAGATGTTTGCGACGATCAATATATATATCCGTACAATAGAATGTATTGACATACTTTCTTGCAACGGTTTCAAGATATTTATATAAAATAGCTTTATCGCTCCAATATTCAAAGCCATTTTCTTCTGCATTATAACGCATAGCAACATGGCCATCAGGTGTTTTTTCAATAATAATATTATTCATTTTTGGCTTATTTTCAGAGTGATTTAAAACCGGATATTTTGTTTCATATGGTCGTTCCCGCTTTTTCCATGCGATATGTGCTGCTTTATATAATTTTAATTGCTTTTGTCGTTCTTTCTCCATTGGTTCCCAAATACACTTTGTAACGATCAAGGGTGGAAGACATAACATAAAAGGAAGCATTCCCATTACCATAAAAAATATTTGACCATAATTCAAACCATGATCTTTATCAACTATATAAATGCATTCATCCATCTGTATATTTGATTAAGTTAAAACTTTAAGTAATTATTATATTCCATCAAGACAGAAGATAATAAAGAATATAATATAAAAATATTAAGAAATATAATGAAATGAATTCCGATGGTAAACTCGTGGGACTTGTATTTGGATATCTAACCTCATTTTTATGGTGTCTGAGATGGATGCCAACTTTGATAACGCATATCAAACAAAAAAAACGTATAGATATTAATACTAGTTTTATAGCACTTGAAGGAACTGCTTGTCTATGTGGACTGATTTATGGTTGTTTAGATGGCCTTACACCAGTAATAATAACGAATGGATTAGGATTTATTACAATAATAGTAATTGTTGTAAATAATAAATATAATGCGGCGATAGTAGTGGCCGGATAAAGAAATCAGAAAGTATTAATTCTAATCAACTTCATTTTTATCCGCCAATGCATAATTTTCCGAAGAACCAATCATAGATCCCACTTTATTGCAAATAAATCCGAGTGGATTTTTAACATTATCATAAACATTATCAATAAAATCAATATGTTCACTCATTTTTTCACAATTCTTTGTTACCTTTTCTTCTAAAAGTTCTAGAATTTTATCTAGTTTGGCTTCTATACGTTTTTGCCGTTCTCTATCTTCAACTTGAAATTTAAAATTTTGTTCATCTTCCATTATAAATATTGTAGTAAAAATTTTTCCTTTATATAACTTAATACTACAGTGAATACGATTGCACCACCGCCCCATAATCCGGCGCCTGCTTCGGAATAATATTTTTCCAAATCTGTACCAAATACTTTATAATCTCGGATTATAACATCCGCAATCCAACCGTAAACAAATGCAAGTGGAATGAAAAATACCAGCTGTTTGATATTGTTAGGTGTACTAAAACCAAGTATCAAACTACTTGTGAACATTACTATCATTAATACAATAATTACGGTTAATCCAGCGTCGATGGCTGCCTGGAGAACACCACGCTTTTTAAAATATGGTCGGAGAGATTTAATAATCTGTGAATTAAAAATCTTTGAACCCCGAGCTGTTGATAAGAAATTTAATACCATATCTGAAAAGAATCCAATCCAGAAATTTAATAA
>SDBT01011092.1_pt1 | contig 14519 bp, 11 predicted proteins | sample 2277101 | NCBI WGS metagenome assembly SDBT01 (sample SAMN10404973, study PRJNA504765) | marine sediment metagenome | isolation source: marine sediment core GS10_PC15, 103 cmbsf | place: Arctic Ocean: Southern Knipovich Ridge | collected 2010
TTGTTCAGGGTTCTCTTCCAGGACAAGTTTGACAAGTTCAGTAATGTGTCCGCTGTCTGAAATCTGCCTCAGATCGCGCTTTTCTACGATTGATTCTGCCGCTTCTCCGGTCTGCAGCATTTCGGCAAGGACGGTTTTGGCTGTGTTTTGGTTGATTTCCCTATTATTTACCATCTGGATAAGCGCGGCTAGCTGATGTGGCTCTACCTCAATATCCTCAATGCTCACTCCGGCTTGATTCATGAAAGCAAATATTTCCACAGTGATCCAATTGGCTGCCGATTTTGCGGGTAAGCCCGTGACAGCGTTGGCGGTACTTTCAAAATAATCAGCCACCGCAGGGTTTACGGTTAGCATCCCTGCATCGCCGGCGCTCAAGCCGTACTGCTCTTGAAACCGGCGCAGCTTTACCAGCGGCAGTTCTGGCTGGGAGGCTCGAACCTGCTCTATCCAGTCAGGTTCGATAATTAAGGGAGGTAAATCGGGTTCCGGGAAATAGCGGTAATCGTGAGCTTCCTCTTTGCTGCGCTGGGGGATAGTTTCTCCCACAGCTTCATCCCAGCCCATCGTCTCCTGGACTATTTGTTTCCCCTGTCTGTTTAACTTAATTTGACGCTGAATCTCATAACCAACCGAATTCTCCAGGGCGCGGAAGCTGTTCAGGTTCTTTATCTCTGTGCGTGTGCCGAACTCGCTGCTTCCAGCCGGACGTACTGACACATTGGGCTCAATGCGCAATACACCTTTCTGCATGTCACCCGTATTCACGCCCAGATAGAGCAGCAGGGACCGCAAGTCAACTGCGAAGGCGCGCACCTCTTCAGCAGAATGCAATTCGGGTTCGGACACGATTTCCAACAGCGGGATTCCCGCCCGGTTTAAATCGATCAGGGAGTAATGCTCCTCACCGCCCTCGACGTGCGTAAGTTTGCCGGTATCCTCTTCCAGGTGGACGCGTCGGATGTGGATATGCCGTTCGCCCTGCGAGGTTAAAATAGTCAGGCGACCATTTACTGCTAAGGGTTGCTCGTATTGGGATATCTGGTAGCCCTTCGGCAGGTCAGGGTAAAAATAATTCTTGCGGGCGAAAATACTGACGGGTGCAATCTCACATTCCAGAGCAAGGGCAACCCGCAATGCGTATTCAACCGCACGTTGGTTCACTACCGGTAGGACCCCCGGCATCCCCGAACAAACCGGGCAGACTGCGGTATTTGGTTCTACCAGGTTGTGATCAACTACCGGGCAGGCGCAGAACATCTTGGATTTGGTCTCCAGTTCGGCGTGGACTTCGAGACCGATAACGGCTTCGAAATCACTCACAGAACTGTTCTTGGAATTTAATGTTTTGGTCATTTGATGCTTGCTTAGTTCAAGCCGCTTGCTCGGTTCAAGCCGCTTGCTCGGTTCAAGCCGCTTGCTCGGTTCAAGCCGCTTGCTCGGTTCAAGCCGGTGCGCAGTATGATACAGCCCTCATATCTCATTGATGTCCCAGATTTTTAGGGATTCGTAGTAAAAAAATTCGAAGATCTGGTCGTATCGGGTGATCACTCAAAAGCGTTTGCCGCCCGGAGTTCGCCAACGCCCCAGTATTTCACAAATCTCCAGGCGCTGTCCTTCCCAGTATAAAGCAACCGGTCGTTCGGCGTATTCAAATCCGGAGTGGCGTTGGACTGGTTCGGTCACGAGAATAAATCCGCTAGGGTCAAATGATTAGGTTCTGAATAATCGAGATTGATTACAATATGATCTTGGTGTCATCACCGGCGTTTATGTTCAATGCTCGTCCTTGCAGGTGCGCATTACGACCTATTATGGAGTTCGCCAGCATGACTTCATCCGCCTGCGCCTGGTCTTCAAAAATCGAATTTTGAATTACACAGTTTTGTATCTGGCATCCGGATCCAATTGAGACGTTCGGTCCGATGACGGCGTTTTGCACAATCGCGCTGGGATGCACGAACACTGGTGGGATTACGAAAAAACCACCCCTCTTTTCGGTCTCTAAGCTGTTATCGTGACCGTGAGTCAGGAGATAACGATTGGTATCGAGGACCGTTTCTGGAGTGCCTGCATCCAGCCAGACGTCAACTTTTTGAGTTCGCATGCGCAGGCCGCGCTTGAGCATAATATTAATTGCATCAACCAGGAAGAATTCACCCTTGAGTTGAATGTTTTTTTCCATTTGCTCGTCGATAGCGGAGAGCAATTCCTGCGCTTCTTGGAAATAATAGAATCCCACTACGGCAAGGTTGTTGTCCTTGGTTTGGGGTTTTTCGATCAGGCGTGTCACCCAACCCTCCGGATTAAGTTCCGCAACTCCGAATCGACGTGGGTCCGGCACAGGCTTGACCCATCCAATAGCTTCGGCTTCTTCATTCACCAGGGAGGATAGATCGGTTTCGATCAATGTATCGGCAAACACGACCAGCATTGGACCTTGTAAATATTCTCTTGCCAGAATAATGGCATGCGATTGACCGCACGGGTTTTCTTGCAAGACAAACCGGCTTTTTAAATTGGGGTAATGGCTGCGTACAAATTCTTCGATTTGATCGCTCAGATAACCGACAATATTGATCAATTCAATCTCTTCGTAACCGGGATAGGATGAAAGCCCATTCAGCAGATGACTGAGCACCGGCTTACCCGCTACGCTGACCAGTTGTTTGGGCTTGCTCCATGTTTGAGGTCGCAGCCTGGTGCCCAATCCTGCCATCGGGATAACGACCTTTAGTGTGTGATTTGTCATCTAGATTTTTCCTTTCAGTCCTGATTGACCAAGATTTACATATCCTATCTTAATATCCTGCAATTGGCTCTAACTCAGCGATGGTCGTCTCTGCCTGGTTCACCGCCTGTTGGAGGGTCTCTTCATCAAAGGCGAAATTTGCTCCTGCGGCAGCGAAAAGCTGGGGTAATGGCAGCGTCGAACCGAGCGATAGGGCCTGGCGGTATGCGTCGACAGCCCCCGCCTGGTCTGCTGTTGCATTCTGCCAAACCTGAAATGCGCCCAACTGCGCTAAGCCATATTCAATGTAATACAGCGGTGCTACGTGGATGTGAAGTTTGCGATGCCAGCCTGTCATCATCTCCTGATCCAGGTCAGTCCAATCCACACCTGGCATGAACCTACCCCATAGTTCAGCCCATTTTTCATCACAGTTCGAAGGGTCACTTGCTAGGGCATGGTTTTCATAAACCCAATGTTGGTAGGCGTCAACAACAGCCATATAGGACCAGAAAAGGACCGCTTTCTCTAGGGATTCAATGCGTGCTCGGGCAGCGTCAGTGGGGGAATAAAACCCCCCTGCCTCTTTATCCAGGTAAGGGGCTGCCAAAAGTTCCATGCTCATCGACGCTACCTCTGCGAACTCCACTCCCACCTGCCTTTGCTGTATGTATGGCAGATTAGCCGTCTCAAAAACGTGGAAAGCATGTCCGCCTTCGTGTAAGAGTGTCTGTACGTCATCTTCCAAGCCGACCGCATTCATGAAGATGAACGGACGGCGTATGACCTGTAATTCTTCACAATACCCCCCGGGAGCCTTGCCCTTGCGATTATCGAGGTCCAACAATCCTTCGGATTGCATGGTCTTGAAATAAACACCCAGTTGAGGATCAACCTGGTGAAAAATAATTGCGGCTTGGCTGACCAGTTCGCCCACATCTTTGAACGGTCGCAGGGGAGGCAGACCGTAGGGATCAACTTCTAAATCCCACGGGCGTAGAGTTTCCACACCCAATCTGTGGCGCCGCTTTTCCAAAATTCCTTCAGCAGCCGGCACAGCGACTCTCTCGATGGCGTGGTGGAATTGTGCGCAGTCATTGGGGGTGTAGTCGAAGCGCAGCATCTGCTTCCAGCGGTAAGCGCGATAATCGGGCAATCCCGCGTTTTGACCGATTTTATGGCGTAAATCCATAAACTTCGCCCACAGTTCGTTGATCGCTTCCCGGTCTGCCAGTTGGCGATTTGCCGCCATGCGCCAGGCTTGTTCGCGCTTTTCACGATTGGTGTCCTGGTAAACAGGTTTAAGCTGCGCTAGAGTGATCTCTTCCCCTTCCCATGTGACGGTCTGGGCTCCAATGATTTTGTTGTATTCGTTGCCGAGTTTTAGCTCCTGGGTTAACAGCGGCAGGTTGTCTTCCTGGAAGATCTCAACTTCGGCTCGCATATCCCGCAGTGGAATTTCAAACCCCACCGGTTCCAGCTTACTGCTGAGAAGTTTTTCTTTGAGTTGTTGGTCGGCTGCTTCCATCTGAGGGTAAATATCATCTAGGAAGGCTTGGTAGCGCTTTTCGGCCACTTGGTCGCTGGTATCCAGAGATGTGGCTATGTACAGGCGATTAAATGTCTCCCCCAGGAGTTCGCCCAAACGCGACCAATCCGCCAACCAGTCCCCCACATTTGCCGTATCAAGGGGGCGATCTGTCAAATCTTGATAATAGGGTTCGATTTGAGACCAATTCCAGTCCATAAATTTAAGGGCGCTGTCAGGTAGGGTTGAGGACATGTGTATTCCTTTTTTAAAGTTTTGGTTTTGTTAAATGCCAGTTTGTTGCCAGCTGGAAAGTATGAGTTGTTTGGAAGAGGATTTCTTCGCTGAATTGCTCGCCCATTAACTGCATCCCAATCGGCAAGCCCAGTTTGTCAAATCCGACTGGAAAAGAGATGGCGGGGATGCCAGCCAGACTGGCTGGTATGGTTAACGCATCTTCCAGATACATCGCCAGCGGGTCATCGAGATGTTCGCCAATAGGAAAAGCGGTGGTGGGCGTCACAGGCGCCGCGATTAAGTTCACATTTTTAAAAGCTTGGTCGAAATCGTTCTTGATCAAGGTGCGCACTTTCTGCGCTTGACCGTAATAGGCGTCGTAATATCCCGTTGAAAGGGCAAATGTGCCCAACATTATGCGGCGCTTGACTTCAGGTCCGAATTTGTCACCTCGCGTCCGGTTGTAAATATCCCACATCCTTTCCGCCTGTACACGTGGACCATAGCGAATACCGTCATAACGCGCCAGATTGGCTGAAGCTTCCGCCGGAGCGACCAGATAATAGACCGGCAGGGCATGCTCAGTGTGCGGGAGGCTGACCGGCATTACTTCTGCGCCTAGATTCTCGAATTCGCGCAGGGCTTCCCTTACAGCAGTTTCCACTTCAGGCTGCATTCCTGGGATGAAGTACTCGTCGGGTACGCCTATCCTGACCCCTGAAAGTGACCCGCGCGAGGAGTCCACAAGTTTAAAGTCTGGAATGGGGCGATCTGCGGAGGTGGAATCGAGCTGGTCGTGACCGGCGATCAGTTTGTAGATATGTGCAGTATCGACTGCGTCGTGCCCCAAAACGCCAACCACATCCAGGGAAGAACCGAATGCGATCAAACCGTAGCGAGAAACACGACCATAAGTTGGTTTAATACCTGTTACACCACAGAAAGAGGCTGGCTGTCGTACACTTCCACCGGTATCGGTCCCTAAGGCGACCGGGGCTAGCCGGGCTGCTACAGCAGCCGCACTGCCACCGCTGGAGCCGCCGGGAACTCGGCGCATGTCCCAGGGATTGTGAGTGGTCCCATAGGCGGAATTCTCGGTGGAGGAGCCCATAGCAAATTCATCAGTATTTGTCTTCCCCAGTATCATCATACCAGATTCCAGTAGGCGTTCGACAGAAGTGGCGTTGTAAGGTGGTACGTAGTCCTCCAGTATCTTTGAGCCGCACGTACACCGCACACCGGCGACGCTTAGAACATCTTTGACGGCTATCGGGACACCTGATAACGGGGGCAATGGAACGTTAGAATTCACCCTCCAAGCGGCGAATTGTTGGTCGGCATGCTCCGCTTGAGCCAGTGCGAGGTCGGGAGTAAGGGTGATGTAGGCATGCAGTTGGGATTCAAGGCGATCAATGCGCGCCAGAAAAGCCTGGGTCAGTTCGAGGCTGGAAAAATCCCCTTTTCGGAGACCTGTAATGATTTGGGAAAGTGTAAGTTCAACCAGTTTCGGCATTATCTAATGGATATTCAACGGGAAGGTTGAGCTCATCCGATACAATTTATTCCAGCACCGGCGGGACTCGAAATTGGTCTTTTTTAACATCCGGGGCGTTGTAAAGCAGGGCTTTTACTCCCATGCCTGACCTGGGTTCGTCGCTGCGCAGAGCGCTGCGATCAGGGAGCACACTGGATGTTGGGTCAACCCCAGTAGTATCTACATCCCCCAGGCGGGATGCATATTCAAGGATCTCAGACAATTGTTCCCGGTAAATGTTTTTTTCCTGTAGGCTGATTTTCAAGCGAGCCAGTTCGGCGATGTGTTCAACTTCCTCGAAGGTAAGTGTCATGAGCGCGATTATAACATCCTCATTATTGATTTAATGCCGTTCGGAGTTCAAGATTACCAATTGTTGGCGTACCACCGCAGATATCCTTCGAGATGGTCCCGCCAGTAATCCTCATTATGGGATCCTGTAAAGAGGTACCATTCGTGTGGGATGCCTTTTTTATTTAACAAATCAGTAAGCAGATCCGCCGATTCGATAATCGTGGGGCGGTCTCTGTCTCCGGTGTCGATATATATGCGCGGCGATAACTCGATCGGGATCTGGTCCAACATGCTGCTCAAGTTGTTAGTGTCATTGTTTAACAGTGCCGGGCTGTGGGCGCCTAGAGCACCGAATAACTCCCAGTGCGAGACACCCAGATAGAAAGCCCAACCACCTCCGCGAGAAAGTCCTCCAACAGCACGATAGTCCCGTTCCGGGAGTATGCGGTATGTCTTGTCTATCCAGGGGATCAAGACTTCTACGATAACTTGACCGAATTTACTCATGGAAGAGTGGTCTCCGAAGCGGTCATGAGGCATCACGATGATAAATGGTGCCAATACTTTTTCGGCGATCAATACATTCGCAGCTTCGTCCACACCCAGGCGCTCCCATTGGTCATCGGTGAAGCCCTGTCCGTGAAATAAATACAGCACGGGATAGCGACGATCTTGCTGTTGGTCGTAGCATGGGGGCAGGTATATCCGGTATTCGAGGGATTGTCGCAGTAGGGGTGTCTTTAGATTTCCGGTTTCGACCCTGCCGCCCTCATTCCAACATGTCAGGTTTTTGGGGGTGGAGGAAGGAGATGGCGTATTTTTTTTAGGTTTTCCTGGTGTGGATGTTATTAAGTGCGTGGGCGTGATGGTAGGTACTGTCGCAAGGGTCTCAGAAGCGATTTCTACCGGATAAGGGGAAGAGGTAGGTTCCTGTGTGGTGATATCCCCCGAGCATGATACTGATCCAAAACCGAGCAGGGAGAGTAGTGTAAAAATCCAAAAAAGCCTAGCGGGATTCAACGGTAAATTTAATCGCTGTGCGGGTTTTTTCCTCAATCTCCACGTCTACAAATTCAGCAAAAAATATTACTTCGTATCCGTCTTCTTGCAGATAACCTCTTGCGAGCGCTAGAGCCTTTACAGCCTGGTTAACCGCAATCGCACCAATAGCCTGAACTTCGGCACGTTTGTTATCTCGAAAGACACCGGCTATTGCACCTGCTACGGCTGATGTACGTGAGGTGCCCGCGACTCTGATGATGTTCATGGCTTGTTGTCCCCTCCCTGGTAAGAATCTTGTAACTATTTTAATGGCGAAATTTATGCAGATTCCTGTATTAGATTGTACAGGATTATTGGGTGTGAAGCAAGCACCAGTTTTATTTCACAACTCTCAGATGCCTCTTGCCTTGCCGGGATGTCTGTGGCAAAATACAAATGCTATGACGCGTTGGGTACGATTTCTCATTGCAGTACTTATCGGGATTGCCCTTGGGCTGTTGTTTGGATGGGTGATCAATCCAATCGAATACACACAGACAGCACCCAATACACTGCGGGTGGATTATAAGACGGATTACGTTTTGATGATCTCCGAAGCCTTTCACACGGACGGCGACATGGCGTTGGCGGTGCACAGGCTGGCAGTCTTGGGGGATAAGTCGCCCGAGGGGCGTGTGCTGCAAGCGATCATTTTCGCCGAACAGGCCGGCTATACAGACGCTGACCTTGATATGATGGGTAATCTTTCGGACGAACTGCAGATTTTTCAGAACGTGGTAGAGACGCCAAAACCATGAATGAAGATGAGCGCGGCAACTGGTATTTATTGACCGGTGTGGTTTTAGGGATCATACTGGGCATCCTGTTTGCCTGGGTCATCTCACCGGTTGAATATGTGGATACGGCTCCGGAATCGCTGACTAATGAATTCAAGGATCAGTACCGGGTCTTGATCGCTTCTGCGTATGTCGCTAACGGTGATCTTGTCCGGGCTAAGGCGCGCCTTGAATTATTAGACGAACCGGACATCTACCTGGTTGTTGCAGAACAAGCCCAGCAGATGCTGGCTGAAGGTGGATCGGTTGAGGAAGCGCAAGCCCTGGGGAGGTTGGCGCTTGTGCTCGGTCAGGAAATCCCCCAACCGGAAATTACAGCGACGGTTGAGTAATAAGCCCCCTACTTTAATTAAGAATTCCTCCGAGTCGCCACTCCAGAGCGGTGTACCGGTGGGCGACTTTATCGTTGCGAACTGCAATGCCGATGGCGCGCTTGTTGCCCACCAGGACGCAAAGCTGTTTGGCGCGTGTTACGGCGGTGTACAGCAGGTTGCGCTGGAGCATGATGTAATGTTGAGTCAACAGCGGGATGACAACGGCGGGGAACTCCGAACCCTGCGATTTGTGGATGGTAACTGCGTAAGCCAGGACCAATTGGTCAGCCTCGCTCCAATCATAAATCAGCTTTCGACCTTCGAAATCTACGGAAAGGGTGTGCTCTAAGGGGTTGATACCCTGGAGAAAACCGATGTCGCCGTTATAAACGTCCTTGTCATAATTATTTTTTATCTGCATTAACTTATCACCGGGACGAAACGTTTGACCAAAAAGCGTTTTTTCGGGTTTCATCGCCTGTGGAGGGTTCAGATCAGCCTGCAAGCGCTCATTGAGAGCTGTAACGCCGGAATTGCCGCGGTACATGGGGGATAGAACCTGGATATCATCCCTTGGGTGTAGCCCAAATTTTTGCGGGATGCGATTCTGAACGATATCACTCACCCAGTCTGCCGCTTCTTCGGGCGTTTCAGCGTGAAACAGGAAGAAATCATCGGCAGGTTGGTCCAGACTTACACCTCCAGATGACGGAAATCTGGGCATTTGTCCTTGATTTATGCGGTGAGCGTTTGTGATGATGCGCGAATGTTCGGCTTGACGGAAGATCACGTTCAAACGAGTGACCGGTGCAAGATCGCTGGCGATGACATCTCGCAGCACGTCGCCGGCTCCGACCGAGGGCAGTTGATCCACGTCACCCACAAACAGGATGTGCGTGCCCGGTTTGAGCGCTTTCAGGGTACTGTTTGTCAACGGCAAGTCCATCATGGATGACTCGTCTACCACCAGCATGTCAATTAGCAGCGGATTCTGTTCGTTATGTTTAAATCCTTCTCTTGGGGAAAATGCAAGCAGGCGGTGAATGGTACTGGCAGGACGTCCGGTAGCTTGTGAGAGGCGCTTGGCAGCTCTGCCCGTGGGAGATGCCAGTGCGTATGGCTTGTTGGCGGTCTCCAAAGCGTCAATCAATGCTCTTATGGTTGTCGTCTTGCCTGTCCCCGGACCACCGGTCAGTATGCTGACTGGATGGTTCAATGCCATCCGGATGGCATCCTGCTGTTCTGGAGAAAGCGAAGGATCAAGTGTGATGAACATGGGCGGCAGATCGCTCAAGCTGGATGGCAGCGCATGTGCGAGGCGCCGCAGCCGTTCTGCAACACCCGTCTCGCTGTAGTATAGAGCCGTCAAGTAGACCGCGGATTGACCATACTCAGTAATTTTTTTACCGGTTGAGGGCATCTCCCCCTGGGAGGTCTTCTCCTTAGGATCCAGAAGCGGTAAAATCTCTCTTTTTACGCTGTTGTTTTGGGATAAACGTTCCAGAGCAGGTGCGATCAGTTCGCGGGAGACTTCCAACAATTCGGCTGCATGTTCTGACAATCCCTCCTGCGGGAAGTAGACATTACCATCGTCGGTTGACTGGTTGAGCGTATAGACCACGCCGGCTTCAATCCGGGATGGGTGGTCTGCCGGCAAACCCAATGCCTGGGCAATCTTGTCGGCGGTCTTGAAACCCACGCCGTAAATATCGCGCGCCAGTCTGTAAGGATCATTACGTACGATTTGGATCGCTTCATCGCCGTATTGTTTATATATTTTGATCGCCAGATTTGTGCTTACCCCGTAGGTGTGCAAAAAGAGCATGATCTCTTTTACTTCCTTCTGCTCTTTCCATGCTGCGGTGATCAACCCAGCTCGCTTGGATCCGATGTCTGGAACCTCGGGCAGTAATTCGGGCTTGTGTTCGATGATATCTAAAGTCTGTTTGCCAAAGTGGGCTACGATACGATCGGCAAGGCGAGGTCCGATACCTTTGATTAGTCCAGAACCTAAATAGCGGCGAATGCCCGCCACAGTGGCGGGCATTGTCTGTTCGCAAACATCGGCTTGAAACTGGGTACCGTGCTTGGGATGGTTGACCCATTTGCCGCTCAACTTCAAATGCTCCCCGGGCGCCAGTTCGGGCAGGTTGCCTGTTACGGTTACCAGCCCCTCGAAGTTCCGTCCGGGTATCTTATGGGCTGCCGTGCGCATTCGCAGCACGGTATATCCGTTTTCGGGGTTGTAGTAAGTGATGCGCTCAATTGAACCTGCGAGCGTTTCCATTATTATTGCGGCATTGGATTGTTCTGCGCCCAGTTGTCTCCAAGCGTGACAGATATGTCTACTGGGCTGGCAGGGTCGTAGAAATGACGAATCCTGATCGGGTCGATACTCATTAGTTCAACCAGGAATTTAACTGTGTAAGGTTTGCCTGTATAGAAAGTGATCTCCGTATAGGGCGTAGCCTTTTCAGCGTTATCGGTTTGAGTCACGTTTACGCCCAACGATTTCAGATAATCCGTGGTTCGTGCAGCTATACCGGGAGTATAACTTCCATTCAGCACTGCGACTCTTGCGCCCTCGGTTTGCATTAATTCTACTGGATCCATATTGGCCGCGGCAGGGCTGGCGGCACCGCTGTCGGTGAATATTTCATCCCGCAGCAGGCGAATCTTCTCCGATAAAGGCTTCAGAACCTGCTGACCGCCATCCGGTGAGGTGGCGAAATTTATCTGATCAGCCCCAATTGAACCGCGCTTGATGTTTTCTTCAGGAATCTGAGTCGCCATCCATGCCAGGCGGATGGCTTGATCGAGGTTTAAATTTGTGTTTATGCCCGAAGAAAGCTCGTTATAAAGTGTTGGGGCTTTGGATATCAATAAGGGCAGCATTTTACTACGCAGTATCTGGTTTCGCATGGCTAGTACCACTTGCTGCTGGCGTTCGGCGCGGTCAAAATCCCCGCCTTCGGTCTTGCGAGCGCGTACATAGGCTAATGCCAGGTCGCCAGGGAGATTCTGGACACCAGGTTGCAGCCATTTTGTGTTGTTATCGCCAAGCGGGTCTATTTTTATTTTTTCCGGCACGTTAATTTTCACACCGTAGATCTCGTCAATAAATCGGACGAACGCTCCGAAGTCGACCTGGGCGTAGAAATCGATCGGCACACCCAGCAGCTCCTCGACGGTGTCCACCGCCAATCCTGGTCCACCCCCCGGAAGTTCATAAGATTCTCCCAATGAGTAAGCGGTATTTATGCGACCGTAATCGAACCCACCAGGAATGCTGACCCACAGGTCACGTGGAATTGTGAGCATTCCCGCAGTGCGATTGATGGGATCAACAGTCAGAAGCAACATCGTATCCGTGCGCGGGGCCCCCTCTTGAGCTTGCCAATCCCGGAAGTCCAGTCCCATAACCAGGATTGAAACACGCTTGGCTCCATCCCATTCGGGTGGGGGGGGACCGCCAGCTGGTTGGAGGGGCGTATTGGCATCTTCGATCTGGACTGCGCCGCTGCTGTCGGGTGTCGGATTTGGCTCTGAGATGCTGATCCCAGGTAAATTGGTCATTTCATAGGAGGTTACAAAGTCCCTCACAGAGACAAAAGTAAGGTAAGCAGTGAGGATGGCAGCGATGAAAAAACCAACCAGGACCGCGATTTTTAGCGATTTTGTGCCTGTTGATTCAGTTTGTTCAGTTTCGGAGGTATCGGTTTGGGTCATACTAACAACCTTGGGTAGATCCTGATAGCATAAAGACCTAAAGCGGCGTGATTATATCACGGTATAATTATGGGGTAGTTAAAATTTATTCATACAAAATCACCCCTTTTCCCGGCTCAAACCATGTCAGTCATATCCACAAGTGGGCTTTCCAAATCATACGGCGCGGATGATATCTTCTCCAGTATTACTGTGAGCATCCCGCGAGCAGCCCGCATCGCGCTCGTGGGACCTAACGGCATCGGCAAAACAACCTTGCTGCGTGTGCTGTTAGGCGTGGAGGAGTCTTCAGCAGGGCGGGTTGATCGGGCGCGTAACCTCACGATGGGATATTTACCCCAGGAGGGGGGGATAGACGCTTCGCACACTTTATGGGAAGAATGCCTGACTGCCGTATCCGACCTGCGCGCCCAGGAAATTGAATTGGCTGACCTGGAAGCCGCGATGGCTGATCCGGACCGGGTCGCAGCAGCCATCAAGCGTTATGGCGCCCTCCAGGAATCCTTTGAACGCAACGGCGGGTACACCTATGAGACCCGCATCCGTCAGATATTGACTGGCTTAGGATTTGACTCGAGCGATTACGACCGCCCGCTGCCTCAACTTTCTGGTGGGCAGCGAACACGCGCCCTGCTAGCTCGTTTGCTGCTTATGGCTCCCGAATTGCTGGTCTTGGATGAGCCCACGAACCACCTGGATATTGCCGCCACCGAATGGCTGGAGAATTATATGAACCATTGGGAAGGGGCAGCCGTCATTGTTTCACACGACCGTTATTTTCTCGATCAAGTTGCGGACACCGTATGGGAAATGACCAGTTCCAGGATTGAGATGTACAGGGGCAATTACAGCGCTTATGTCCAACAGCGGCGTGAACGCTGGGAACTGCGCCAGCAGATTTACCAGGCTGAAAGAGCGCGACTGGAAAAGGAACTTGATTACATCAAGCGTAATATCGCTAGTCAGCGAACCCAACATGCGAAGGGGAAATTAAAACGATTGAGTAGAGAAGTACAGGCAATTGAGAGCCTGGGCTTCGAAGCCGTGCAGGGTAAAAATTGGGCTGAGATCAGCAGCAAGGCTGCTATTACCGTGCACCCTATGAGCGTTGCCGAGGTAGAGCAACGGATTCACTCCTTTAAAGAACCTTCAAATCGTCCGCCCCGGTTGAGCTTGGGCTTAAAAGCTGCTCGCCGCTCGGGTGATCTGGTCATCCGCACCCGTGATCTGGAAATCGGATTCCCGGATGAGGGCAAACCCTTGTTCAGTGCCCCCGATTTACTTCTTAAGCGGGGCGAATGTGCAGCCGTGATAGGTCCAAATGGGGCCGGAAAAACTACATTCCTCAAGACCCTGCTTGGGCAGATGCCACCTCTGGCAGGAGAGGTTATCATGGGCGCCAGCCTGAATATTGGCTATTTTGTCCAGGCTCATGAGGACTTACGCCCCGAAAGAACTTTGGTTCAAGAGATTGAAGCAGTAGCCCAAAACATGCTTCTTGCAGATATCCGCCATCACCTGGCTCGCTTTCTCTTTACTGGTGACGATGTTTTTAAAAAGGTGGCTGTGCTGTCAGGTGGTGAACGAGGGCGCCTGGCTCTTGCCAAGCTGTCATTGACCGGCGCCAACTTGCTGCTGCTCGATGAACCGACCACTCACCTGGATATTCCATCCCAGGAGATCCTGCAGGAGGTCCTGGCTGATTACCAGGGCACAATGCTGTTGGTCTCCCACGATCGCTATCTGATTGACGCTCTGGGGACCAGGATTTGGGAGATTCAGCCCGGACAATCCCGGTCGGGTCAATCATTGCCGGGTCAACCGCGGCTGCAGGTTTTTGAAGGCTCTTACAGCCAGTATCGCGCCTACCTTGAGGAGCGGGAGATTGAACACAGCGGGCTGGAGGAGATTAAAAGCAAGAAAGCTGCAGCATCCAAAACTCGCAGGACGTCTGCGACCAAATTGGAGCGCCGTCGCCGCGCCCGCCTGGAAGAGATTGAGGGGCTGGTAGAAACTCTTGAGCAGCAGCTTGAGGTATTGTCTCGGAAATTGGAGAATCCGCCCGTTCACCTCGCTGAGCTCCAGAAACTGGGGGTGGAATATGTCCAGGTTCAGAGTGAATTGGACGAATTAATGAGTGAGTGGGAGCAGCTCAACCATAATATTACCTGAGCCGCTGCCCATTATCGCCCGGCCATCTTTATCGCCCGGCTATCTTTACCGCCCGGCTATCGACATTGCTATACTTGACAAGAGTTCATGTCCCCCAATCGCGCGGATAAAGGAAATCATATCCTACGGTGCGTTTGCTCAG
>SDBT01011093.1_pt1 | contig 14519 bp, 14 predicted proteins | sample 2277101 | NCBI WGS metagenome assembly SDBT01 (sample SAMN10404973, study PRJNA504765) | marine sediment metagenome | isolation source: marine sediment core GS10_PC15, 103 cmbsf | place: Arctic Ocean: Southern Knipovich Ridge | collected 2010
CCCAAGATAGATTTTTTCCCCTTGAAATACACTGCCTGACGTTTATCTGATAATTCCTCATCAAGTGTATACCCTGAAATGTCTTTCGGTCGGGAATTTTCAGATTTATACGCAGAGTCAGCGATCTTGGCAAACATTCTTTCCATCTCACTCATTTGTGAAATTTTATGAATGGTACTCCCTTTCGCTTCAAGGACCACTTTTGTCACACTTTCAATGGCTTTTGTGACGCTGGTAACTACCCCCAACGCTTTTTCAGTGGCTGCATGAGCAACTTTATTTGCCACGGACTTTACTGATTGTACAACCTTATTTCCAAATTTAAACACCTTTCGTTTTACTTTATCTGCGAACCCCATCTCTTAGTAAAAGATGATATTCTTTTATTTTATTTTCAACTTTATAAAAATTCTTTGAGAAGTTGATTTAATTTTTTAATGGTCAAATTTGGAGTTTCGTCACAATACTCTTTCAAATCCGTGTACATGCGCAAAACCTCTTCCAAGAATTGAGTTTTGACTTGGGAAATGTGCCACTCTTCTTCGAATATTTCTATTTCTATTGAAGGAGTGGTGTCATTTGACGATGACATTCTTATTATATTGATATAATAATATTTAGATTTAAAATGGAGATACTTTTTATCTCTTTACAGGTCTACGAGTAGGTGCTGTGGGCTTGCGCTTGGCGACCTTGCGTTTGGGTTTTGCTTTCCTTATATTCGTAGATCTTTTAGGTACAATATGCTCTCGACCTATACCGCGATTTAAACTAAGTTGAGATGGACCTTGACCGCCATTTAAACGATCTGCAACTCTTGTCAACCTTGCTCTGATTGATCTATCTCTTTCTCTTGAGTTTGTTATAAACCTTTGTTCTTGAGACATTGTTATTTATATTAGATTATAATATTTAAATATATTATTTCCAAGTTAATTCAGTTGGTATTTTAAAAACCATCTCTTCAGAATATAACGAATACCAATACCATTTGCCTTCCAATAAACTTCCCGTAACGTAAGCGATTGTACCCAAATTAAACGTTAAAGTATTAATATTGTCCAATACTATTTCGGTAGCCGTATCATCATTATCATTAGTGTAAAAATCATTTCCAATCTTAACCGAAAAATGTTCAACCCGTGACACATCGCCTTCATGAACACCTTTTATCATTTTAAGATTTCTGAATTTTTCACATATACGTACTTTCATTATAGATTTATTGTCCGCTGTAAACTCTTGAGATCCCCATGATTCATATTGAATCTTATAACCTTCATGTGGTATTGGAGTATCTTCATCTACAATATTACATCTATACTCCACATCGCTGATAACGTAATCAAACCGTTTATCTTTCCATAAAATCTGAATTTCGATGTCGTCAAAAAACAAAGGTATCAAATTTTCGGAACCAAACAAGCCAATAAGTGGAGCACTAAAATAAAGTTTATTGTCTTTCAGTATTGGTTCAATGATTTCACCCAAATAACACACATTATCTATACGATCAAGTTGTTTTCCGTTACTATATATCATAAAACTATCAATATACGACCAAAATGTACCATTGTCTTTACAAATACAAGATTTATCGATTGTAAAGTTCAAAGTGGATTCAGATGGCTTCATCCATCCTGAACCATCAAGAAGAATTCTGTTAATTCTATTCTCTTTGCCATTAAAACTCGGTCCGTTAATCGATTCGAATGATACAATTCTCGACATTGTCATTTATGTTATTATCTTGATATATATCAAGACAATACTTAACCTATTTAATATAGTTTTTTATTTTCATGGATGTTCTTTCCCCTTATTTTGATCCCTCTGTAAATTACAAAGGGATTACACTCTTTTCTTTATTTCTCTCTCATCGGTTGTTTCCCCCGCTTAACGAAGTTACTGTAGATTTCGTCACACAACTCACAAGGGGTCTCGTCAACTCCAAGACACTTTGTACAATTTCTCTTGCGTTGTCTCAAAATACGTTCATGAAGAATACATGCTACACAAATTCTTGCATCAGTCTTTTTTTCATTTCCACAAACACATAAGTTATAAGTTTGAGGTGTCGCCATACTTATAATATATGTTTTTGTGTCTTTAAGGTTATTGGATGCCTATTTCATGGATTTTCAAAATCCCCATATTCTCCTTCTTCTGGTTCATCAATTATTTGAAGTGTGTCGTGTCCCATTTTTGTTGCCCATTCTCTTGTCATTTTCAAATCCATAACATACACAACTCCTTTCGATCTTCTTGCTTTTTTCAATGGTGGTGTATCCCCGTCTGTCAGACCCTGAACCTTTTTCAAAATTATCCCAAACATGGTTCTCGTCATTTTATCCCTATGATATTTTTCCACAAATTCTTCGTACATTTCATTCGCTGTTATTACATATTTGAATGCCCCAATTTTGTCATTGGTTGCTGTTTCTTCTCTTTCAAGAATCTGAAGTATGTAATCAATTATAACATCACGACTCACCTCCTTCATTTCGTCGGTGTAATCAGTATGTGGTCTATCCTTGACAAAGTCAAAGGATTTAATATCTATTTGCATAAGTTCTTCAAACAATATTCTCAATGCGTGTTTATCCCATAGTGCAATACGAAGGTTGTCGAAATATTCTTTGGATGGTCTCTCTTCCAACGTCTTATTCAACTCTATTAACATAAATCGTCTGTCATCTTTTGTTACCTTCACAGCAAAGTTGTTATTGGTGAAATACATAAAATGTGTACATGAAATAGATTTATATCCTGGTATTCCCTCTACTTTTACATTATCTATCGCGCGAGTTTGCAAATTTAATAATTTATTACTGTACTTATATCCTATTGATGCAGATATCTCATTTATTCCAATAAGGATTTTTCCTTCGATTGAACTATTGAATTTTTGCAATAGGTAATCCTCGGGAGCGTCCGTGTTGAACGATTTATTTCCACCCAACATATTCTCAAGACCTTCAAAAAATATATCTTTACCCATTCCTTGAATGCTCTTAATAAGTATCGCTACATTTGGTTTCCTACCAGGGAATTGAAACATACTCGCTAACCATTTCATAAAGTATTCATAGATGTCTTCCCGATCGTTACTCAACAATTTAATATGATCTTTTATTCGTTGGTAGTTTTGAATTATTTCTTCTGTCTCAATCCTTTCAGTATATTCCACGTCAAAACCGTACCACATATTAAAATGCCCTTCTGGAACTTCTAAAGGTGGTGGATATGTATTAGCATCACTATACGTTCGAATATCTTCGTCCTCCATCCATTGCTTAATAAACTGACACGTCTCTCCATCTGGGGCATCGTACTTCAAATGTTCATATGTAGTTATCATATCGGTTTTAGATTTTATTATTGTCTCTCTTCCGGTTCCATAACTTGTTGTGTAAAACTTTCCATTCTTCATATTTTTGAAATGATCAACCTCAAAATCAACCTTAATTTGCTCATATGTTCTAACAACCTGATCAGGTATATGGATCATTTCTTCCATTTCCTTTTCAATTAAGGATATTTTATAGTTGTGTTCTTGAAATATAGCTTCTTCTGCTCCCCTTAGAAGTTTTTCAAGTTTAGGCCGTGAAAGTTTGTCTTTGTCGACCATAAATCCATCATGTATATACACAGAAGGATGTACACCAGAAGCCTCAAAATATCTTACAGTTGTGTCTAATATTTTTCTTTCAATATCTTGAATGTACAATGCACATGCGCTCCCACGAGGGTTGTATTCCATACCATATAACGTGTTGCCGTTCCATTCTCTCGCGTATTTTTTTGTTGAAGCTATCTTTCTAATTTGTTCCACATCTTTTTGGTTATATATTACATCCATTATACATCTAATTTCACGTTCATAGCTAATCATATTTGCAGTCTTCTCATGTTCTTTCAAAACTCCACCATATATTAATCGAAGAAATGTTATTTTAGAGTCATTTCTTGTAAGACCACACCCACTTAGTTCGTCAAAATACACTTGACGATTATCTATGTATTTATCAAGATTCTCATGTCGTAAATTAGCTTTAATTGCAAGTTCTCTAAGAATTACAGGATGACAATTTACCATGTCTACATCATAGTAATACTCTGAACATATTGTATGACGTATCTTCTTACTGAAACATGCTAATCCCTCCGATTTAGTTACAACATACCGGCCTGTTCCATTATTTTTGACCTTGTATTCAACCGGTGCTCTTCCTTTTTTAGTTTTCTTCATGTACTTCCTTAAAATATCTACTTGGGCCATTTTATCAATCTGATTCCCAAATTTATCAAGCTTCTTTACAATTTTAGGAAGGTCCAACTCTGTTGAGTGGTCTATGATGTATCTCAGCTTACGTTGATCATACTTTTCTTGTAAAATCTTCGACAACTCCATCCTTTTGTTATTGTTATAACAACAACAATATCTTTATAACACTTTTTTTCGAAGTTCTAACCTGAGAATGTTTTTTCTCAGGTTGTTTTTTTTTATTCGATCATGACTTCATCTAGTTCCTGTATTTGTTCTAATTCTAAATTAAGTTGTCCATTCATGTACATTGAATATAACACCGAACAACACTTACTCCTTCTTTTTCTATATTCATTTGCTTTACATCTCACCTCCTCTGGCATCTTATCTCTGTATCTCTTATTCCACTCCTTTCTCTTTTCATTCTTAAGTTCCTCTAATTTGTCCATTTTCAGATCGTTTGTTATAACAACAATATCTTTTTATATCACTTTTATTGTTATGACAAGTGTTATTGTTATGACAATATTGTTATTGTTATAACAATATCTCACTGCATCACTTTTATTGTTATGACAAGTGTTATTGTTATGACAATATTATGATTGTTATAACATTGTTGTTATGACAACAATATCTTACTGCATCACTTTTATTGTTATAACAATAAGGTATTGTTATAACAATTAGTGTATGGTTCAAACTATACACCAAACCATACACTAATTTGTGTTACAACTTTAGGTCTGAGAATTGGATAGAAGAGTTCTAGAGAAATATGTGTTTCGGTGTAAGATTATATGGACCGACTCTCCAATATTAGATACTAATTAGGGCATGTGTTCTTAGTGTATCCTTCTATATATATATATATATTTAGTTAGTGTATAGTGTATAGTTGTGTATAGTTTTTGGACTCATGGCAAATGTCGACAACAAAAAATATTTTATAAAAAAAATAAAGTTGTATATGTGGCGAGTGGAAAAGTCGAAAAAAGTGTACATTACACTACACGATACACTTATTGTTATGACAATAATAAATATGAAAACCACTTAATATCAAAGTCTATAAATTCATGATTTCTAATACACAATCTAAAAAACAAATCTAATTTTAAGTTTAAATATACTACTAACTTACTATTAAGGTACGCATTTCCCAATAAATAAATGGCAAATAATAAAAAGAAATCACTTCAGATCGAAAAGATCCTTGCTGAAGGTGATTTTTCAGAATCTGAAGAAGAGAAACCGGTAAGAGCACCTACAAAGTCAGCTTTCAGAGACGCAGAAAAAGCAGAGAAATTACAGGAGGAAAATGACGTGGAAAACGCAATTCCGTATCCCGAACCAAAAGAAAATGCAATAAAAAGAAAGTCTAGAAAACCCAAAACTGAAGAACAACTTGAGGCTGCAAGAGCTCGAATGCAAAAAGCTAGAGAAGTACGTTCGGCAAAGGTAGCTGAACGTAAGAAAGGAGAACTTGAACTTAAGCAAATCAAAAACGCGTATGCACAGGAGAAAAAGACCAAAAAAGATGCAACTGTAAAACGACGCGTGGAAAAGCAGGCTGAAATTGAGAAAGAAAAGAAGAAAATGGAGAAGAAGATGAAGAAATTAGCAGGAAAATTCTCGATTTCGTATTCGTACTCATATTCAGGTTCGTCTTCTGAAGAGTCAAGTGAACCTCAATCCGAACCTCAAAATGTTCCCGAACCAGAACCGGAACCTGTTCCTACAAAGAAAATCAAGAAGAAAGTTTTGAAGAAAACGAAAGTTCAATTCAAAAAGGAAGAATCTTCATCGGACGTTGACTGGGATAATTTACTAGGATCTTCCGATGAGGGACCTTTAACGGTACAACCTGAAGCGCCTAAACCCAAGAAGTCTCTTAACATAGCTGAAGATTTTAGAATGGCGGGAAGACCTAATGTTTCAAAATCGACAATTCAGACAGGACTTGCACCCCGACAAATGAGAGTTAAGAAAACAGAAAGTACAAAGGACCTTTCAAAGTTCTTTTAATATTCGTAATTTATACATTACCCAAAAGGTAATGCATTTGTTTTTTTTTCTTCAAATTTAAAATCCTCCACCAAGACCAGCAACGATCTGACCTTGACGCTCCATTTCAGCTAATTCCTCAAAAGCAGATGCTGTGGTAAGAGGGGCTGTTGTGGAGGCTGGAGGGGCAGAAGGGGATGTTGTTAAAGCTATCCCCCCAATATCAACAGGGCCTTCAACTCCCACTCCCGCGTCAAAACTTACAGGTGATGGAGATCTAAACTCAGCACCCGGGAGGGGGGAGAAAATTCCTCCACCTAAATCTTCTGATCTGTGAAGAGATTGTTGTTGAGACTGAGCTGTCGGGAGAGACTCACCCTCGGGAGCTTTAGAACGCGATGTTTCAAATTTCGAAAGGAACATTCTCGCAGCATCCAATGCAGTTAATTCAAGAGTGGTAAGTTGGCCAGGATCCATATTACCAAGGATTCCCACAACTTGACGGGCTTTATTAAGGTCATTTTTCATCATGAAAGGAACACTTCTTTTAATAGGACTTACTATTTCACGGGTGGGTAACGAAGCTCCCGGGCCTAATGAGGTGCTTGGAAGTGGAATACCTCTACCCCGTACGACACTTTGAGAATCACCCGAAAGGGGGAGAGCAGGACCTCGTCCATCAAGAAGAGCTCTCACTTTACCAATTCCTCTTTGTGCTTCGAGATGACGTTGAAGATCTGAAATAGGGATGCTTGCACGAGCTATAGCTTCGAGATTCCCCTTACGAATATCATCTGGAGTATGTTTTTTTAAAGCTCTCCGCCTTCCACGTTGTCGTTCTGTGAGGTTGAATGTGATTGCGTTAGTAACATGTTGGTTTGATACAGAGGTAGATTTAGCGGTGGCTTTAACGGACGGACGTCTTCTTACGCGACGTTTTGACTTCCCCTTTTTCGACTTAGCTTTCTTCGACTTCGATTTTCGAATGTGTTTAGGCATGACGATCTTATATTGTACTCTCTTACTTTAAGAGTACAATTTTTTATTACGGTTTTTGGTTTATAAATCCTCAACCCAAGAAACACTTGATGTGATTTCAACATTCTGTGTCACTCTTTGTACTGTGAGGTACAACGTATTACCATTTTGAAGCTTGATATGGTTAAGTTCCTGACTAAGATTAATACTAGACAGACCTGCAATGGTTGTAGTATATATACGAATACCCCCAGTTATTGTTGTGGACGAGGATTCTTCTAATAGGAGGCTAGTTCCCCCATTTGCTTGAATCCACTCAGGATTTGAACCTATGGCATCGCTATATAATCTTATGATAGCTGATTTTGCACTGTCGTTTGAAACAGATACGGAAATACCGTGTACCTCCGCCCTATTTGGAATACCATTGAAAGTATAAGGAGAAAAGAATCCGATTAACACTTCCTCAAGAGCTGATGTAGTGGTAAGATTTGCATCACTGGAATGACGAGGACCGAGGGTACCATCTGAACCCTCAAGAAGACTAGATCCACAAAACCCACCGAGAGTAACGGGATCACCCGCGGTATAATTTATAGATTCCCATTTTAGTAATGTGTGAGGCAACTCGATTGAAGGTATTGTGAATTGATTAGCTTGCTCAAAACGGTGTACTAAAATAAATAGACCTGTAATGGGATTCTCTACATAAAATCTAATGGATCCCGCCCCCAACCATTGCATACTTATTTGATATACGTTAGCAAATTCCGGAGTGAGAATCATTCCCGATGGACCGGTCCCATCTAAAACATCAACATTGAAATTACTTTGAGTAATGAAAGAATCATTACCATCAAGACCCTGAGTTACTCTACTAAAATTAGCAACAGCGGTACCGGTCGACGTAAATGAGTACGTACCGTCTCTACTTCCATCTCTCCCTTCAATACTTGTGAACACCACAGTATTATCAACATTGTAGATAATCCAGGATCCATGATCGAAGTCTATGACCTCAAGAGCGTTGAGAGCTACGGGACCCACTGTTAATTGCACAATGTATGTAATTCCATCGACAATTAAAGTTACAGTTTCGGTTCCACTTGCTGGAGTGGTAATTGTCAGCACTCTGACTTCAGGAAGATGGGAGTCATGACGATCTATACCAAACTCTAAGTTTTGATTGTATCCGAATGTTAAAGAACTCACTTCATTACCAATTCCACTAAGTTGCGACGTGGTAATGGAAGGAGTGTCGTACAAAGCAGACCACCGGGTAATAACACCTTGTCCCGGATGATATCTAGCACTAGATACACCCCTCACCATACTGGAACCTTCCCCTGTAGGACCGGTACACTGCATTTTGGAATTTGAAGCGGTTATGTCACCATCTGATGTGGTACTCATAGTCCCATCTATGGCAGAAGTGCATACTCCAACACTTGCATTTGTTATTGTCATGTGACCATTTACAATTACACTTCCAAAATCTCCAACTCCATCAATGGCGGCATTTGCAGCCGTCAAAACATCAAGAACATTATCTCCTTCCGAAATATCGACCTCTATTCCGGTACCACCAGGTACAGGATCTGTAGTCAGGCCGTCCACATCGAACCAAACATAATATGTGGTAGCGTCACCAGCCGAATGTAACAAAAAGAAATCGCCGGCTCCAATATCTGTAAATACATTTCCATCAGGTACATAAATATCTTGGATGCATGCCAGACCCGCAGTTCCTTCTTGTATCATCTCTAATCTGAACGCAGGTGTGAATATCCGAGAGACAACTTGATTTTGAATTCCATACACGAAACTAATTTCAGAAATAGGGGTCTCAATTTGTGTCTTAACAGATCCAAAAGCACTAAGTGGGGATATTAACTCTGTCTGTAAAGACCCTTCTTGTCCTATTGAAATATTTTGATACTGACCCCCTGTAGTTTTTCCCGCAATAACCGCTCTTACAAGTTCAACATCGTTAGAATCGGTAAGAGTTTGGGTGAGACGTGAAGTTAAATGCTTTGATTTGTGTTTGTGGTACAAAGTCTGAATTTCAAATAAATTCTGAACGGTATCCCCATTTGTGTACCTTACTCTAAAGTGCGAAGATACAACCGCTAAAGTATGAACTTCAGCACCCCCACCACCCGTAATTTCAAGGTCTAAAACTCTACCAAACCTAGTTGTATTGGTTCCTAATTCCAAATGTAAAGTTCCGGGAACGTCTGTATCTACATAAATAACAATTTGAGAATATTCGACAACTCGTTCACCTTCCCCCCTCCACACCTGTCCAATACCAAGAGTGCGGTTTGATATACTATTTAAGTCATCGACACGACCAGCGAGTTTTAGATCCTCTGGGGTACCTGGTTGGTAATATTGTGGGATATGAATTCTTGACATAATTGTTGAATACTTTACTTGTATTAGTAAAGTATAATATTTAATCAGTTTTACTCGTCAGAATATTCGTATTCAAATTCTTCACTATCACCAAAGGCAGAAGTGGTTTTGTCATCATCAAAGTCACTACTCATTTTTACAGATTCTACAACAATAGTAGGGGAAATAACAATAGGTTCAGGAGTTTGTTGTGTTATTATTAGTGGACTAATTCTTTCAAAATCTAGAACAGTTGGGAGAGGTCTACTTTCGTTGCTTCGGACAGGATCTGAATATTTAACGAATTCAAATATCAGACTTAATCCCCACGCATTGGGAATGTTGGCAGCTGTTATAGCTGTACCATCTAGATTTGTAAGAAGAATATGAATGTCATTTGGAACGTGAGACTCTACATAGTTTAATTGGGATGATGCTTTGTAGTACAACACAGTAGCAGCTGTTAGATCTCCAGCTCCTGCAGCCTGATCGGCTCTTTCCGTTAATAGTAGATTAGGAACAAAGCATAGAATATTGTTGTTAGTATTTCCAGAATTGAAAGAGTTCATTTGTGTGAAACTATTAGAGCGAATGTACACTCCGGTTGAGATGTTGGTAGCTCCTGTGATGTAGACATTATCTACGTGTACTCGAACACGATCTCCGGTGTTTATGTTTGGGAGTTCGCTTAGGGGGACTCTAAAATTAGAGGTTGTCCCTGACCCGTCGCTGGAATTTATGAAAACTCGGAAAGATTTGCTCATAATGGTACTTACTTGATACTACTTGATATTACTTTTTAACATTTTAAAATGATAAATGTCATATACTAAGATTGAAAATGGCACAACAAAAAAAGCGTGTAAGACGAATAAGACCAAAGCGGGAAATTCTAGAAAAAAAGATAGAATCAAATCGTCTGAAAGCTGAAGACGCTCAAACGAAGCTTAATGACCAACTAAGGAAAGAACGCATTCGAATAGGACAGGAACGTCAAGCTCAACTTGAACAAGATAAGAAAATTCGGGATAGAATTCGTATTGAAGAGGAAGAAAAAAAGAATATAGAACAGCCCCTTACAACTAGACCTGGACGTATTTATCTAGGTGAAAAGCATCTTCATTTAAGATCTAATGATGGGTTACTCCTGCAAACTCGTGATGATGGAGAAAAATACACAACAAATGTCCGATTTACTTTACCACCCAACTTTTTTGAAGATGTTCATGATGGGAAATTGTTCGTCAGGATTGAGAACTTCGCCGTCCCTCATTCTTTCTATTCCATCAATCAATTTGTCAATAAAATTTCCATAACTGAGATGCATGAGGATCTTACAAACGTTCAAACAAAAGTAGAAGTTGCTATTCCAAAAGGAAATTACGATGTGGATAGTGTTATAGCTGAATTGGAATCATCTCTAGAAGCAGCATCTCCATTAGGACTTGATTACACAGTGACATATGATGAGAGGTTGAACAAAGTGACGATTGGAATGGCGACTGCAGACAGGAGAGTGAATATCGATCTGAGTCCCGATGATAGTATTGCACCAATTATTGGTTTCCATCATTTTGATGAAACTATTTATTTCATAACCGGGACCAATGGTGATACAATAACCTCTGAAAAACAGGTTCGTGTTTTCACAATTGAGTCAATTCTTATTAGATCGTCTCTTCTTTCAAACAATGTCCATAGTACATCTTCTCAGACAAACTCTATTTTAGCTAGAATACCCATCGACGCTACACCATTGAGTTATGAACATTACTCCTCACAATCCCAAATTGAAATATCTCCAAATTACAGACGATCGATAGACATAAAAATTACAGACTCATTCTCCAACATTCTTGATCTCGAATTATTAAACTGGGAGATGAGCCTTGTATTTACATACACGGAGTAGAGTGTTGAATGAGAATGATTTTATATATTTACCTGACATTATCAGGTAAAACAAGAACATGTGTGATTTATGCGGTGGCGAGAATTGGTGCTAATTTAGTTACATCAGGATTATTGGTAGGGGCGTGGGGAATGTGAGCCTTCAAAGGGACTCTTCCAGCCTTTGTACCCCCACCCCCAGGAACAAGGCGTCTCTCATTAGGACGAGCATGACCAGGTAAGCGGTCCCCTTGTTTGATTCCGGGTAGGCTTGGTTTTACACCGGGCTTTTTCTTCAACATTGGACCTAAAGATATTTTGGGTTGTCTCCTTTTGACTGGAGAGACAACCCTTTTTGTCTTCGGTGAGATTTTCTTGGGCGGCATTTTCTCTCTTAGTATATCTTACGATTATCTTTATTCTAAAAAACGCTTAAAAATTATAAAACACATAAGTAAGACGTAGAACGACGAAATAAAAAAATGACTTCATTCGTAGTACCTGCCGAATTGCAATATGTTTCTGGAAAGTTACAACCTAGTGTTCCATCGGAAGCTAACTATCGCCGATTTCAACCGAGCAATGGTTCAACATTTAATAGTGGAACAAATAACCAGACACGTATTACCCTGAGTTCTCAGGGATATCTTTCACCTTCAGAATCTCACCTTCAATTTACTATTACAGATACTTCAGCCGCAGCTGAAATTATGATGGCGGATACTTCCGCATATGCATTCATTGACACTCTTATTATTTATTCGTCAGGTAAGGAGGTTCAGCGTCTTGATAACGCGAACTTGCTTATGAACTTAATGATGGATACTAGCCCCCAGGATTTCCGTGACACTGTTGGTAATCTTGCCATGGGAACAGCGGTGACAAAGTACCAGGGATTCGTTGCTGAAAGTGACGGTACTCCTATAAACGGAGATGATATTGCTGCAGGCCTCATCAATGTCGTTCCGAGATGTGTTCTTCAGAAGGACAACATCAATGATGCCCCCCAGATCGCAGCAGCTGGAAGTAGATCGTTTGCGATACCCCTGATTGGTCTTCTCGGTCAGCACATGCTTCTGCCCCTGCAGTACCTGAACAATGTTGAGATTGTCATTTATTGGGCCGATGGACCAACTGGGATGGTCACTTTCGATGAGGCTTCGACCGCTACATCCGCACAGGTTTCATATAATGTGTCCGCGGTTGAATACCACGGCAAGATTTTGAGCTTCGACGCAGAATTTGAAGCGAGAATGCAGGAGTTGATTACTCTGGGTCAGCTTCAAATCTCGACTCATAATTGGAGATCTCAGGTCTTCTCAGCTTCAAATGCTGCCGATGTGTCCATCCAGCTTGGTGAGAAGTACGCAAGTTTGAGATCTATAGTGGCTGTTCAGCGTTTGAGTGCACGGATTACAGGTTCTGCTGCTGGTTCTGCTGCTGAATTTTGGAATGGTCGTGATTTGAATGGTGTTGACTCTTTCCAGGTTCGTATTGGTAATACACAGTACCCACAGAGTCGTGTTGATGTGACCGCAACGAACAGTGGAGAGTTGTTCTCTCATCTTCTGATGGCCCTGGGTAAGCCCCTGTCAAGTGTTGCTTCAGCCGCAATGGACGGTGACAATTTCCAGATTGCCGGCACTGTTGATTTCACAGCTGCAGGTGATGGCGTGGGTTATGTTCCGCGCAAGAAGGGAACTTTCGCGATTGGTCTCAATCTCGACTCTTTCTCCGACACACAGTCGGGTATCGATACTCTTTCTCACAATCTGAACACTATTCTTGAGATTAAGGGAACCACAATGGCTGATGCCCAGTGGGTGGTTTACACCCTCAGTGATTCCACATTTACGGTGGGAACAGATGGCGTCCTGTACGTGAGCCGTTAATAAATAGGACTACCGAAAACTAATATTACCATTTTGGTAATATTAATGATGTGTACTTATCCAAGAAGTTCTCGTATTTTCTTTTGTTGTTCTTTAGGAAGTAGTTTTAGTTGAGATTTACTAAGACCAAATCTAGCCGATTGACCTTGTGCCTTAACGGCCTTTTTGAAAGTTTTATCACCTTCCTGAACTACATCTAAAACTTCAAGACCTTGTTCAATGGCTAACTGTCCGCCAGCCAAAACCTGCCCGACAACAGGGATCGCTTTTGCAAATGTACCAACTTTACTATTTAAGACATCAACAGCTGCATGTCCTAACTTATCAAGAGAATGAACTCCTTTTTCCCCCAACTTGTAAAGGGCACTATGAGCTATTTTTCGACCAAAACCTTTGATTGCTCCAACCAATTTCTGTCCGAATCCCATTTTTGTTGTTTTGAAACTCGACTTAGTATTAGGCTCCACTATTTTAAAACAAAATAAAGTATTTAGTGTTCCGGAAGTTTGAAAGCTTGAAACTTGAAAAGGTATCTTTTTGTTGATGAAGGTTGATTATTAATTGTAAGAAACCCGTATGGATCCTGGCGACAAAACATTACCATATCATTCCACACATCTCTATGAAGACTAACAAATTCTTCATATGCACCCTGAAATTCAAGATTTTGAGCACGACCAAAGATACTTAACACATCACAACTCACTCTCATCGATGTTTCCAGAGCTTTATATTTTTGGCTAGCAATGATTATTGAAGCATTGAATTTGTGCCTTCGATTTCTAATCAAAGTTGTTAACGGCTTGCTCCCCCGTAGTTCTGTAATCACATCATCGAATATATATAAACTTCGTTCTTTTGGATTGGCGTTTTTCATAATCTCTTCTAACGCTTCTTCATCATAGAAATGGAAGATGCTTTCTTCTGGGAGGGGAAGGGGGTCACTCAATGAACCTAACGATGGACTAAATATATAGATATTATGAAATTTACCCCTGTAGAAATCAGAACCCTTGATGAGATTCATAAGCAAATTCGTTTTTCCACTGGCTGCTGGTCCACCCATATACATACAAACAGAGAAA
>SDBT01011094.1_pt1 | contig 14519 bp, 9 predicted proteins | sample 2277101 | NCBI WGS metagenome assembly SDBT01 (sample SAMN10404973, study PRJNA504765) | marine sediment metagenome | isolation source: marine sediment core GS10_PC15, 103 cmbsf | place: Arctic Ocean: Southern Knipovich Ridge | collected 2010
GTAGACGAGGTCCTCAGCGTCCATGGACTTGATGCGTTGGTCGAGGTTCGTCTTGACCTTGTCTTCATAGCCGGAGTACGTGTGGATGACGTACCAGGACTGACCGGGCCGGAACATGTCCTCTTCGCTGATCTCCACACGAGGCACCTTGCTCTCCGGGGCGCCCTCATCCTCAACGACAATTTGGACTGCGCTTTTTCGCTTCTTAGCCACTACCGCAACCTCACCTAATTGAGCAACACTTCGTCGATGATCCAGCCAAAGCCGATGTCGATCGCGCCGAGGATTGCACCGATGAGAATTGTCACGATAACGACAACGATGGTCAGGTGGACGACGTCACCGCGCTCCGGCCAGACCACTTTGCGCAGTTCGGTAATAACGTCCATGATGAACTGCGGGCGCCAGGAAAGGATCCCGCCGCCAGTGGAAGACGGCCGGCTCGGCGGTCGCGGGCCCGTGCTTGGCAGCGCACGCTTGGCAGCGCCCCGCTTGGACTTCGGCTCACGCGTTTGCTGGCGCCGGAGCGCGCGGTTACTCACCTAGCGGGCCTCCTTGAACAGGCGGTGGCCACGACAGCGCGGGCAGTACTTGCGCAGCACCAGGCGGTCCGGGTCGTTGCGCCGGTTCTTGACCGTCGTGTACGGACGCAACCTGCAGTCCGGGCACGCCAGGTCGATCGGTAGTCGTTCATCCTTCTTGGCCATCTATCTCCAGCTTACTTCAGGATCTTCGTCAGCACCCCTGCGCCGACGGTGCGGCCGCCTTCGCGAATGGCGAAGTGCACGCCCTCTTCCAGCGCAACCGGGGTGATCAGGTCCACTACCATTTTGATGTTGTCGCCGGGCATCACCATCTCCACTCCTTCGGGGAGTTTGATGCTGCCGGTAACGTCAGTCGTGCGGATGTAGAACTGCGGGCGGTAGCCGTTGAAGAACGGCGTGTGCCGGCCGCCCTCTTCCTTGCTCAGGCAGTAGACCTCCGCCTCGAAGTCGGTGTGGGGCGTGATGGAGCCGGGATGTGACAGCACCTGCCCGCGCTCGACGTCGTCGCGCTCCATGCCGCGGAGGAGACAGCCGACGTTGTCGCCCGCCTCGCCCTGGTCCATCGTCTTCTGGAACATCTCAACGCCCGTGCAGACGGTCTTGCGGGTTTCACCGAAGCCGACGATCTCGATCTCTTCGCCCGACTTGACGATACCACGCTCGATGCGGCCGGTGACGACGGTGCCACGGCCCTTGATGCCGAACACGTCCTCGACCGGCATGAGGAACGGCTTGTCGCGCGGCCGGTCCGGCTCCGGGATGAAGTTGTCGACGGCATCCATCAGTTCCCAGATCGGCTTGTACTCTTCGGCGTCCGGGTCGGTGGATTCGCTCTCGAGGGCCTTGAGGGCGCTGCCGCGGATGATGGGCGTGTCGTCGCCCGGGAAATCGTACTTGTCGAGGAGTTCGCGGATCTCAAGCTCGACGAGTTCGAGGAGTTCCGGGTCTTCCATCATGTCAACCTTGTTGAGGAAGACGACCATGGCGGGCACTTCCACCTGGCGGGCCAGGAGGACGTGCTCACGCGTCTGGGGCATGGGGCCGTCGTTGGCAGCGACGACGAGGATGGCACCGTCCATCTGGGCGGCGCCTGTGATCATGTTCTTGATGTAGTCGGCGTGGCCGGGGCAGTCGATGTGAGCGTAGTGCCGCTTATCGGTCTCATACTCAACGTGCGCGATGGCGATAGTGATACCGCGGTCGCGCTCTTCGGGCGCCTTGTCAATGCTGAAGAAGTCACGGAACTCGGCCTGCTGCTTCAGCGCCATAACCTTTGTCATGGCGGCTGTCAGTGTGGTCTTACCGTGGTCGATGTGACCGATGGTTCCGACGTTGAGGTGCGGCTTAGTTCGTACGAATTTTTGCTTAGCCATCCTGGGGCTTTCCTCCTATTGAATCGGCTCGCGCCATCCTATCAGCTATTGGCCGACCAAACTATGATAGCGCGGCGGTATGATACAGGATACCGGCGTATTCCGCACGGCTGCCTGCGCTTGTATGTAGTTTTCCAGGCGCTGGAGCCCACGACCGGACTCGAACCGGTGACCCCGTTCTTACCAAGAACGTGCTCTACCAACTGAGCTACGTGGGCCCGCCGTTCTCCCTCGTTTCTGGTGGCGGGGGCAGGATTCGAACCTGCGTAGCCCTTTAGGGCGCCGAGTTTACAGCCCGGTGCAATTGACCGCTCTGCCACCCCGCCGTTTTCGACGGAACATGGAGCCTGGAGCCGGGGGCATGGAACCCGCGTTCCCTGTTCCCGTTCCGTGTCCCATTTCCCTGGAGCCGAAGGTGGGAATCGAACCCACAACCTAGCGATTACAAATCGCTTGCGCTACCATTGCGCCACTTCGGCCTGCGTTTCCGCCGGACGCCAAAAAAATTCGCCCCACAGGGAGGCTTAGTTAGTATAGGCGGCCCCGAAGCGGGCAGTCAAGGATTCACGCCTAGTGCAGGAGCGCGACGGCGACCGCCGCGATCGCCTCACCGCGACCGATATCACCGATACCCTCGTTCGTAGTCGCCTTCACGCTGACCGCAGCCTCGGAGACGTCAATCAGCTCCGCCATCCGGGCGCGCAGCGACGCAACGTGCGGCGCGAGACGCGGCTTCTCGGCGATGACGGTGACGTCGATGTTTTCGACGGCGTATCCGGCATCTCGCACAAGCGCGAGTGTCTTCTCCAGCAGGACGGCGCTGTCGGCGTCCTGCCACTCGGGGTCGTCCGCCGGGAAGTGCGTGCCGATGTCGCCCAGGGCAGACGCGCCGAGCAGAGCGTCGATGACGGCGTGCAGGACGACATCGGCGTCGGAGTGCCCCGCCAGGCCGGTCTCGCCGGGGAGTGCGACGCCGCCGAGGACGAGCGTACGTCCCGGGCCGAAGCGGTGGATATCGTAACCGATGCCGATTCGCATGGCGCTAGTGCAGGTAAGTTTCCGCCAGCATCAGGTCCTCCGCCGCGGTGATCTTGACGTTGCGGCTACTGCCCTCGAAGGTCGCCACGGAATGACCGAGCGCCTCTACCATCGCCGCGTCGTCCGTAACGTCGTCGGTGACCTCGTCGTGCGCGCGGACGAGGAGATCGTAGCGAAAAACCTGAGGCGTCTGGACGGCGACAAGGCGCGAGCGGTCCAGCGTGCGCGTGATAGCGCCCGTCTCATCGATCTCTTTGATCGTGTCGGCCAGTGGAACGACCGGTACGGCGGCCCCGGTCTCGCGAGCCGCTTCGAGCCCGCGCGAGATCATGCCCGGCCGCACGAGCGGGCGGCCACCGTCGTGGACAGCGATCCAGTCGCACGGGCCCAACGCCGTGAGCCCGCACTTCACGGAGTCCTGGCGACGCCGGCCCCCGGTGCAGACAGTTACGACCTTGGAGAAACCCTCTTCGGCTATGAGGGCCCGCCCGCGCTCCAGGTTCGCCTCGGAGACGACGAGCACGATGCGGCCGATGGGCTCACAACTCTCGAAGGCGGCGACGGCGTGCGCCAGCAGCGGACGGCCGGCGACGACTGAGAAGAGCTTGTCGGCTCCGTGCATTCGCATCCCGGCACCGGCGGCGACGATAACCCCTCCGCAGACTTCAGACATACGCCGTCACTATAGCGCAGCGCCACTCGCGGGCGCCGAATCACGCGAGGTTGCTGAAGACGGTGACGCCGGCGCTCGCCAGGCCGGCGAGCCACATATTCTTGATGACCTTGCCGCCGAGGACGGAGAAGAAAAACCTGCGCATCGGCATCTGCACGGCGCCGGCGGCGACTCCAACGATGTCGAACGCCGGGTTGGGAACCGTGGACATGATGAAGAGCGTGAGCGCGCCGCGGCGCTCCATCCAGCGCCGGATACGAGCGTACGATGGCCGGCCCTCGATGAACACGCGGCCGCCGTAGCCCGCGGCGTAGCCGGAGAATTCGCCGATCGCCTCGCCCAGGCCGGCCACGATGCCGACCCAAAACCAGGCCGGAACGCCGAGGAAGTCGTCGAGCAGCGCGCCGCCGCCGAGGACACTCGCCACGGCGGGCGACGGGAGCAGGATGGAGGCCGCGCCAACGAGGTTGATGATGAAGACGCCGAAGTAGCCATAGCTGCGAAGGTTGGAGACGTCGGTGCTGAAGTAGAAGAAGCCGATCGCGAAAAGCGTCAGCATGAAGGCGACGCCCACCAGCAGCGTGTACTCCAGGCGCCAGTGGAACCGCCCCGCAGCTTCCAGGACCTGGGACGGCTCCAGCTCCTCCTCGCTCTGGCGGACGATCGCCCGTCCGCGCCCGGCCTTGTCTGTCATCGACTGACAGTCAAGGACAGGGCGAGAGCGGGCGCTCCCGCCCCGTATCGGGTCATAACCAACGCCTCTCCTATCGCGAACGCGTGTGAGCCCGCCGCAGCGGGATACGGCGTCCATTCGATTCTAGCACCGCTCGCCACGAGCGGTGCCGCACGTAGTTTGCCTATGTGAACGCCGGGCCGGCGTCATAGTTACGTGGCGGCGCGCCCCGGCCCGCCAGCTAGGGGTAGATGCCGCGAATCGAGGTCGCTTCGACGACGCGGCCGACGCCCAGCGCCATCGCCGCTTCGCGCATCGTCACGCCGTCTCGCTCGGCCGCGGCCGCCACTTCGCGATAGGCGCGCGTGATCACCTTGCGCAGGCGATCGTTAACCTCGTCCTCTTCCCAGAAGTAGAACTGCAGGTCCTGCACCCATTCGAAGTACGAAACGATGACGCCGCCCGCATTGGCCAGGATGTCCGGCACGACCGTGACGCCTCGCTCTCCAAGGATGCGGTCGGCCGCGGGGGTGGTCGGGCCGTTGGCGCCTTCGACGACGAACCGCGCCCGGACGTCGCCGGCGTTGCGGGACGTGATCTGCCCTTCCAGCGCCGCCGGGATGAGGAAGTCGACCGGCAGTTCGAGGGCCTCCGCAACCGTGATCTTGTCCACGCCGCTGCACTCGGCTAGCGGCTTGCCACCGGCGCGGCATTCGATGAGCGAGTCGACGTCGAGGCCGTTGCCGTCGTGGACGCCGCCTGAGCGGTCGCTTACCGCGACGACCTTTGCACCGGCGCGCTGCAGCAGATGGGCAGCGACGTTGCCGACGTTGCCGAACCCCTGGATGGCCACGGTCGCGCCCTCCAGGTTGATTCCCTTCTGGCTGCACAGCTCCTCGACGACGAAGAGGATTCCCCGGCCCGTCGCCTCCAGCCGGCCCAGCGTCCCGCCGACGGCGACGGGCTTGCCGGTCACGACGCCGGTGACGGTGTGGCCCTTGTGCATGCTGATTGTGTCCATGATCCAGGCCATGATCTGCTGGTTCGTGCCCATGTCCGGCGCCGGGATGTCCTCTGACGGGCCGATGATGATGCTGATCTCCGTCGCGTAGCGGCGCGTGAGGTCTTCCAGCTCGGCAGCGGAGAGCGCGCGCGGATCCACCATGACGCCGCCCTTGGCGCCGCCGAAGGGGATGTTGACGACGGCCGCCTTCCAGGTCATCCACATCGCCAGGGCACGCATCTCGTCCAGCGAGACGTGCGGGCTGTAGCGGAGGCCGCCCTTGGCGGGGCCGCGCACGATGCTGTGCTGTACGCGATAACCGCAGAAGACCTGGATCGACCCATCGTCCATGTTCACGGGGAAGTTGACCGAGAGTTCCCGCTTGCTGACACGGAGGACGCGCCGGATGTCGTCATCCAGGTGGAGACGCTCGGCCGCGTCGTCGAACTGGGTGAGGGCCGTACTCAGGGCGTCATTTTCCACCGTGGCGTCCTGTGGGTCCTTGTCTGATGCTGCCATGCGCTACGGCCTTGAGAACATTATAGGCCCGCCGCGGCAGGCGTCGAGAAGCCCGGCCTGTACGACCGGGCTTCTCGGTTGGTTGCCGAACCGTAGTTCGCTATTTCTTTGAGTCGTCCGCCGTTGCGGCGACCGGTTCCTCAGCCGCGTCTTTTTTCTCGCCGGCGTCATCTTCACCGCGCAGCGCCTTGAGCCCCGCTGCGACCTCATCGCTGACGCCGTCTCCATTGCCCTCGGCGGCCTCGGCGGCCTCGGCGGCCTTAGCGGCCTTAGCGGCCTCGGCGGCTTCGGCGGCTTCGGCGGCTTCGGCGGCTTCGATCTGAGCCGTGAGGGCTGCGGGCAGTTCGAGTATCGTCACCGGCGGCATCTCGACGTGGACTTCTGCCCGCGCCGGGATGAGCTTACCGATGATGACGTTCTCCTTGAGGCCCAGGAGCCGGTCCACCGCGCCGTTGATGGCGGCTTCGGTGAGAACGCGCGTCGTCTCCTGGAAGGAGGCGGCGGCCAGGAAGCTCTCGGTATTGAGGGAGGCCTTCGTGACGCCGAGCAGGACAGGCTGCGCGGTGGCGGGCTCGCCGCCCTCGGCCAGCACCTTGGCGTTCGTCATCTCGTAACGGAAGCGATCGACCAGCTCCCCGGGCAGGAGCACGGTGTCGCCGGGCGAGTCGATGCGTACGCGGCGCAGCATCTGGCGGACGATGACTTCGATGTGCTTGTCGTTGATCGTCACACCCTGCGCGCGATAGACCTTCTGCACCTCCTCGACGAGGTACAGTTGCACCGCCTCCGGGCCCTGGATGCCGAGGATGTCCTGCGGGTTAAGCGGACCCTCCGTGAGCGGCTGGCCTGCGTGCACGTAGTCCCCATCGTGAACGTGCAGACGAGAGGCCGCCGGGATGACGTAATCGCGGGACTCCTGTTCCTCGAAGATGATGGCGATGCGGCCGCCGCGCTCGACGGCCACTTCGCCCGAGGTGCGAGCGATCAGGCTCTCCTCCGCGGCGACGACGGCCTTCTCTTCGTCGGCAGCTTTCTTCGTCTTCTTAGAGGTGGTCTTCTTTGCGGCTGCCTTTTTCCTGGTGGCCTTTGGGGCGGCCAGAATGTCGCCCTGCTCCACCTTGTCGCCGGTCTTGACGACAACCTTGGCGCCCTTCGGCACGGTGTATTCGTCGCGGTACATCTCGCTGTTCGTGATGAGCAGGGTGCGGCGGTCGCCATCGCGGACGAGCTCGGCGTTGCCGTCGATCTCGGCGATCAAGGCCGCGCCCTTGGGAACGCGCGCCTCGAACAGCTCCTCAACGCGCGGCAGGCCGGACGTGATGTCCATTCCCGCAACACCACCGGTGTGGAACGTGCGCATCGTCAGCTGCGTTCCTGGCTCACCGATGCTCTGCGCGGCGATGATGCCGACTGCTTGTCCGTGGCTCACCTGGCAGCTCTTGGAAAGGTCACGGCCGTAACAGAGAGCGCAGAGACCGCGCTTCGTCTGACACACCAGTGCCGAGCGGACGTAGACCTTGTCCAGGCCGGCGGCGACCATCTTGTCCGCCGCCTCCTGGGTTATTTCGACGTTTCTTTCGACGAAAATTTCGCCGCTCTTGGGGTCGGCGATGTCCATCGCTGCGTGACGGCCGACGAGGCGCTCGCTCAGCGATTCGAAGAGGCCCTTCTCCAGCGGCTCGCCGACCCAGATGCCGGCGGTCGTGCCGCACTCGTCTTCCGAGATGATGACGTCCTGGGCGACGTCGATGAGACGGCGCGTCAGGTAGCCGCTGTCGGCGGTGCGCAGGGCCGTGTCGGCCAGCCCCTTGCGCGCGCCGTGTGTCGAGATGAAGTACTCCAGCACGGTCAGGCCCTCACGGAAGGAAGAGCGGATCGGCAGGTCGATGATGCGGCCGGACGGGTCGCTCATGAGGCCGCGCATCCCGGCCATCTGGTTGATCTGGCTGATGTTACCCTTGGCGCCCGAGATGGCCATGGTGTAGACCCCGCCGTATTCCTCGAGCCGGTCCTGGATGACGTGCTGCATGTCTTCTGTCGTCTTGCGCCAGATGGCGATCGCCTGATCGTAGCGCTCGTCTTCGGTGATCAGCCCCTGGTTGAACTGATCGTCGATCTCGGCGACGCTGGCGTCGGCTGCGGCGAGCATCTCCGCCTTCTCCTCGGGCAGGCGCAAGTCGTTCATCGCGATCGTGATGCCTGACTTCGTGGCGTACTCGAAGCCGACGTTCTTCATGAGATCGACCATTTCGGCGACGACCTCGTTGTCGTGCACGCTGATGCATTCGGCCACGAGTTCCTTGATCGCCTTGCGGTCCATGATCTCGTTGCGGAAGGCGATCCCCTCCGGCACGACCTCGTTGAAGATGATGCGGCCGACCGTCGTCTCGATCAGCTTGCCGTCTGTCTTTGCGTCGCGGACGCGGATGAGTGCGCGCAGTTCAAGGTGGCCTGTAGCGTAGGCCATTCGCGCCTCGTCAAACGAACTGTAGACCCCGCTCGGCGGCGAACCTTCCTTGAAAGCGCCTCGGGCGCCGGCCTTCACCTCGGTCATGTAGTAGCAGCCGAGGACGATGTCCAGCGTTGGGGCGACGACCGGCTCACCGTTGGAGGGGTAGAGCAGGTTCTTGCTGGAGAGCATGATCTGGCGCGCCTCGGCGACCGAAGCACGCGAAAGCGGGACGTGGACGGCCATCTGGTCGCCGTCGAAGTCGGCGTTGAAGGCGGTGCAGACCAGCGGGTGAATCTGGATCGCGCTACCGTCGATGAGGACGGGCTCGAACGCCTGGATGCCGAGGCGGTGCAGCGTCGGCGCGCGGTTAAGCAGTACCGGGCGCTTCTTGATCACCTCGTCCAGGATGTCCCAGACTTCCGGGCGCGCACGTTCCACGAAGCGCTTGGCCGACTTGATGTTGTGCGCCAGGCCGCGCGCGACGAGGCCGTGCATGACGAACGGCTTGAACAGCTCCAGGGCCATCTTCTTGGGGAGGCCGCACTGGTGGAGCTTGAGTTCCGGGCCGACGACGATGACGGAGCGGCCAGAGTAGTCGACGCGCTTGCCCAGCAGGTTCTGGCGGAAGCGCCCCTGCTTGCCCTTGAGCATGTCTGAGAGGCTCTTCAGCTTGTGGTTTCCGGCGGTGGAGACGGCGCGGCCGCGGCGGCCGTTGTCGATCAGGCTGTCCACCGCTTCCTGGAGCATGCGCTTTTCGTTGCGGATGATGATCTCCGGCGCGCCCAGCTCAAGCAGTCTCTTCAGGCGGTTGTTGCGGTTGATGACGCGGCGATAGAGGTCGTTGAGGTCGCTTGTAGCGAAGCGGCCGCCGTCCAGCTGCACCATGGGGCGCAGGTCCGGCGGCAGCACGGGCAGAACACCCAGGACCATCCAGGCGGGCTTGTTGCCGCTCCGGCGCAGCGCTTCGACGACGCGCAAGCGCTTCGTCGCCTTCTTTCGGCGCTGGCCGCTGAACTCCTGAACCTCGACGCGGAGCTGAAGCGCCAGTGGGTCGAGTTCGACGCGCTCGAGGATCTCGGTCACGGCCTCGGCGCCCATTCCGGCCTTGACCAGGCCCGGGTAGGCATCCTGCATCTCCCGCAGGCTCGCCTCCGGGAGGATCGTGCACTCGTCGTCGCGGATCGGGTCCTTGAGGTCCTCGATCGCCTCCATGCGCTCCAGGAACTCGGCGCGCACAGCGTCTCGCTCCTCGTTGACCTGGCGGCGCAGCGGCTCCATTTCGGCCAGCGCGGCCTCACGCGCCATCTCGATGTCGGCTCCCAGCGCCGCCTCGGCCTCTTTCTTGCGCTTCGGGCGGCTGGCCTCGAGCGCCTTGAGCCGCTTCTCGACTTCCTTCTTGATCTTGTCGGCGGCCTTCCTGGGCAGCAGCTCGCCACGCTTGGCGAGGATGAAATCGTCGTCGAGACCCGTCTTGCGCGGTACCTTCTTCTCGCCGATCTCCTCGATGCGCTTGAGCGCCTCTTCCTGCTTCTCATTGAGCGCCTTGACCTCGTCCTTGACGGACTCGTCCGCCGCCTTCAGGCGGGCCTTGCGTTCGCTCTCAACTTTGTCGATCGCTTCTTTGGTGGCCTTCTCGATCTCGGCTATGCGCTCGGAGTTCGAGGCCTCGCTCGCGGCGACGGCGTCGTCCATCTCCTTTTGCAGTTGCTCGAGCGCTTCCTTGCGAAGGTCCTCGTCGACCTCGGTGACGATGAACTGTGCGAAGTAGAGTACGCGCTCCAGCGCGCGCGGCGAGATGTCCAGCAGGAGGCCGATGCGGCTGGGCGTGCCCTTCACAAACCAGATGTGTGCGACAGGTGATGCCAGCTCGATGTGCCCCATGCGTTCGCGGCGCACCTTGGCGCGCGTGACTTCGACGCCGCATTTGTCACAGACGATGCCCTTGTAGCGCACGCGCTTGTACTTACCGCAGTAGCACTCGAAGTCCTTGGTCGGCCCGAAGATCTTCTCGCAGAAGAGGCCGTCCTTCTCCGGCTTGAGCGTGCGGTAGTTGATCGTTTCCGGCTTGGTGACCTCCCCGTAAGACCACGAGCGGATCTGCTCCGGGGAAGCCAGGGATATTCGGATCGCGTTAAAGTCGTTAACTTCCAGAGCCAACTAGGTCCTCCCCTTTTTCGAATCCACTGAGGTCGATGCCGAGGTCCGGCAGCTCCGCCGTCGACGTGTCCGCCAGAGTAACTCTCTCTTCTTCTTCGTTCAGTACTTCCACGGCCAGGCCAAGGCTCTGCAGCTCCTTGACGAGCACCTTGAACGACTCAGGAACGCCCGGCTCCTGGATGTCCTCTCCCTTGACGATCGCTTCGTAAGTCTTTACGCGCCCGATGACGTCGTCGGACTTGACCGTCAGCAGCTCCTGGAGGATATTCGCCGCGCCGTAGGCTTCCAGCGCCCAGACCTCCATCTCGCCGAAGCGCTGGCCGCCGAACTGCGCCTTGCCGCCCAGCGGCTGCTGCGTGATGAGTGAGTAAGGGCCGGTGGAGCGGGCGTGGATCTTGTCCTCCACGAGGTGCACCAGCTTGAGCATGTAGATGTAGCCGACAGTGATGGGCTGATCGAAATGATCGCCCGTCCGCCCGTCGATGAGGTTCTGCTTGCCGTAGGTCGGCGGCGTCAGGCCTTTCTTCAGGAGCAGCTTCTCCGCCATGGCGTCCAGCTGCGCGTACGTCTTGCCGCGCGCGCTGCGCGAGCCCTGTTGCTCCAGCCAGAGTTCGAGGCCGATGCGGCGCGCTTCTCCCTCCACCTCGTCGTCGAAGACGATGTCCGGATCCTGCTTCTTGTCCCTGAGCCACTTGCGGACCTTCTCGGCGTCAACGTTCTCGCCGATTTCGTTCGCGACACGGCCGTTGCCGTTACCGTTCTCCGAGCCACGATCGTTGGAGAGGATGGCGTCGGCCTGCTCGCAAATCCAGAGGCGGCAGAGCGAGTCTTCGATCGTCATTGGGTTGCCGCCGTCGAACACGGGCGAGATGGCGCGGAAGCCCATGCGGCGGGCGGCCCAGCCCAGGTGCGTCTCCAGCACTTGTCCGATGTTCATGCGGCTCGGCACGCCGATCGGGTTGAGGATGATGTCCACGGGCGTGCCGTCGGGCAGGTGGGGCATGTCCTCGACCGGGAGGATGCGGGCGATGACGCCCTTGTTGCCGTGCCGCCCGGCCATCTTGTCGCCTTCGGCGATCTTGCGCCGCTGGGCGATGGAGATGCGCACCATCGCCTGCACGCCGGGCGCCAGTTCGTCAGTGATCTGGGCGTAGTGTGGCCAGCGGCAGTGGTGGCCCGGCTCGCCGTGATCCGGCCGGCTGCCATCGTCGTCCGGGCGGGCGAAGAAGCGCGTCTCGATGACCTTGCCGCGTTCGCCGTGCGGGACGCGTAGTGAGGTGTCCTTCACCTCACGCGCCTTCTCGCCGAAGATCGCGCGCAGCAGCTTCTCTTCCGCCGTCAGCTCGGTCTCGCCCTTGGGCGTGATCTTGCCGACGAGGATGTCGCCGGACTGCACCTCCGCGCCGACGCGGACGATGCCATATTCGTCGAGGTCCAGGAGGCTCTCCTCGCCGACGTTGGGAATGTCGCGGGTGATCTCTTCCGGCCCCAGCTTGGTATCGCGGGCCTCGGACTCGTGCTTTTCGACGTGGATGGAGGTGAACTTGTCGTCCTGCGAGATCTTTTCAGAGATGATGATCGCGTCCTCGAAGTTATAACCGTCCCAGCTCATGAAGGCGCAGAGCAGCGTCTGGCCGAGAGCGAGCTCACCTGAATCCGTGGAAGAGCTGTCTGCCAGCGTCTGGCCGGCCTTCACCTTATCGCCTCGCTTCACGATCGCGCGGTGGTTGATGCAGGTGCCCTGGTTCGAGCGCAGGAACTTCTTTAGCGGGTACTCTTTCTCTTCCTTGGCGTACTTCACAGAGATCGCCTCACCGGTCACGCTGGTGACTTCGCCTGAGGCCTCTGCGATGAGCACCTGGCCAGAGTCGATGGCCGTCTGCTTCTCCATGCCGGTCCCGACCAGCGGGATCTCCGGCCGCAGTGTGGGAACCGCCTGCCTCTGCATGTTCGCGCCCATCAGCGCGCGATTGGCGTCGTCGTGCTCAAGGAAGGGGATCAACGACGCCGCCACAGAGACGATCTGCTTCGGCGAGAGGTCCATGTAGTCGACGTGGTCGGGGCTTGCCGTGGTGAAGGTGTCGGTCCGGGCCTCGACGCGATCGGTTGTGAAGTGGCCGTCCTCGTCGAGCGGCGAGTTCGCCTGCGCGACGACGAAATTCTCTTCTTCGTCGGCAGAGAGGTACTCGACCTTTTCCGAAACGTACGGAATGATCGGCACAGGCTCTTTTCGCGATGCAAGCTTCTTGGCCAGCTGTGCGTCGATCGCCGTGCCCTTCTTCGCGATCACCTTGCCCTTTGCGTCCAAAACGTCTTCGCTCAGGTCGCGGCCGACCAGCATCGACGACTTCGCAGGAAGTTCCCGATAGACCTTGCGGTACGGCGTCTCGATGAATCCATACTGGTTCACCCGGCCATAGGTGGCCAGGTTGGCGATGAGGCCAATGTTTGGGCCCTCCGGAGTCTCGATGGGACAGATGCGTCCGTAGTGGCTGAAGTGGACGTCGCGCACGTCGAAGCCTGCGCGGTCACGCGAGAGGCCGCCGGGGCCCAGCGCGGACAGGCGCCGTTTGTGCGTCAGCTCGGCGAGTGGGTTCGTCTGGTCCATGAACTGCGAGAGCTGTGAGCCACCGAAGAACTCCTTGATGGAGGCGACGACCGGCCGGATGTTGATCAGTTGGCTGGGCGCGGTTTCCGCCGGGTCGGTGATCGTCATGCGCTCGCGGATCACGCGCTCCATGCGCAGGAGGCCGATGCGGAACTGGTTCTGGATCAGCTCGCCGACCGTGCGGACGCGACGGTTACCCAGGTGGTCAATGTCGTCGGGCTTGCCTTTGCCGTTGTTGAGGCGGACGATCTCGCGCACGATTTCGAGGAGGTCTTCCGGCGAGAGGACGCGTTCCGTCGTCACGTCGCGACGCAGGCGCTTGTTGACCTTGTAGCGGCCGACCTTGCCCAGATCGTAGCGGCGCGGGTTGAAGAATAGCGAGGTGATGAGTCCTTTGGCGTTGTCGATCGTGGGTGGATCGCCGGGCCGCAGGCGCCGGTAGAACTCCAGCAGCGCCTCTTCCTTGGTCTCGGCGCCGGTGTCGCGGTCAAGTGTCGACTGGATGAACTGGTGGTCTTCGCCAGTGTCGATTCCGTCGAAGAGTGCGAGCATGCGGTCGTCCGTGCCAAGCAGCGTCAGGATCTTCGCGCGCAGCTTGTCGGCCGCGCGCTCGGTCTTGGCGGACTCAATCTCCTTTTCGATCGCGCGTATCTCCTTTGTGCTCCCGTGCTTCGGGAGCAGGCCCGGCTCGTCAATCGCGCGCAGGAGCGTAGTGATGGGGATCTTGCGCTTGCGGTCGACCTTGACGGAGATGACATCCTTGTTGGAGGTCTCGAACTCCAGCCAGGCGCCGCGGTTCGGGATCAGCTTGGCGTAGCAGAGGGAGCGCCCGCTGGTGGCATCGCGCTCCAGAGTCAGGTAGACGCCGGGCGAGCGCACGAGCTGCGAAACGACGACGCGCTCGGCGCCGTTGATAATGAAGGTGCCCTTCTCCGCCATCAGCGGGAAGTCACCCATGAAGATCTCCTGCTCCTTGATCTCGCCCGTCTCCTTGACGACGAGTTCCACGTTCACGCGCAGAGGGGCCGAGAATGTTACGTCGCGCTCCCGGCATTCGTCCTGCGTGTACTTCGGCTCGCCGAAGCTGTAGTCGGTGAAGCGCAGCTCCAGGCGGTTGCCTGTGAAGTCAAGGATCGGCGAGATTTCATCGAAGAGTTCGCGCAGGCTCTCCGTCTTGAAGGTCTCGTAGGAGTCGAGTTGGATCTCGACGAGGTTAGGTAGCGGGTGAACGTCAGGTATTCGTGAGTATGATTTGGTCAGCTGGGGGACGCTGAACTTCTCGGATACGACGTCGCGTGCGACAACCATGCAGAACTCCCTCCCGGAGAGGCTAGAAACGAAAGACTGGGCAGGCGGCAGGGCTTGAGGTTAAAGGCAAATAGATACAGGGAATAGAATCTGGGGGGATTCGACAACCATCCAGTAGTACATGGTACTGAGCGCCCTGTCAAAAGTCAACACAGCCTCAACTGTTTTTT
>SDBT01011095.1_pt1 | contig 14518 bp, 8 predicted proteins | sample 2277101 | NCBI WGS metagenome assembly SDBT01 (sample SAMN10404973, study PRJNA504765) | marine sediment metagenome | isolation source: marine sediment core GS10_PC15, 103 cmbsf | place: Arctic Ocean: Southern Knipovich Ridge | collected 2010
GTCCGGCAATTGTTTCCATACCTGAGGAAGAAAAGTGGATCGCCTTGAACCCCTGGACATGATCACACCGTGCACATTAGGCTCAAGTTGGCTCTTCAGATCCTCTGCATCCTTGAAATGCAGCTTTTCCGGCACGGTCAGCGCACTGACCTCAATGTCTATCTCTGAGAGTTCCCCTTCGTTCAAGCTTGGAAATCTGGGGTCATGAAATGCGGCATTTCGGGCGTTTTTCTCCACGCATTCTACAAGGGACGAGACAGGCTGTATGCTTCCTATGCATCCTCGGAGTTGGCCGCGCTTGTGAAGCGTCACAAAGCATCCCCTCTGTTGAGTCAAAGCAGGAGAAGGGGATTCGGGTGCTTCCACCTTCGTGCCTTTGACAAGCTTTGCCTCAATGGCAGAGCGGGCCAGCTTAAGGAGTACTTTTCTATCGTGGGCAGAAAGGGTTGATTTCATTTGTCTCGGCACCTCCTTTGCATCCACAAAGCCGATGCTTGCATAGCCCACAACACGGTCCTTGCCGCCTGCCGTGTCGCCGGAGTTTTTGTAATCGATCAACACCCCGCCCCAGCCTTTGATCCGGGCGATGTGCATCAATGTCAAAACAGCCTGCTTGCCACATGCCTCGCACAGGGTCATGTCCGAGAAGCTCATGCCCGATATTGCCCTGTTGCAGATCCGGTCCAAAGTGACCGCCCTTTTATAAGAATAATAGTGAGAAAGATCCGAGCTTGCGACAACCAAGGTGTCTTCACCAATGTGTGGGGCAAGTGAGGCGGCAAGGGCCTTGGGGTCTGCATCATTTGTCAGGATGGGAACGATTTCAAAGTCCTTGAGCTTAACCTGCAGAAAGGGGAGTTGAACCTCAAGGCAATGTTCCTGTTTGTGGGCTTCGGGGATCGATCCAAAGAGCGGCAGCTTTTGCAGGGTCCGGGCGAGCCCGGCCACGGGTATTTTTCCCAAAGGTGTTTGGTACGCCTTCGCCGGGGCAATGGACGCCCCCTTCAAAGGGTAGCGGTGACTCGGGCCCAGCAGTATGACTGTCTTGATGTCAGGATCTATCTGTGTGTATCCGGAAGCCGCCACAATACCCGAATAGACATATCCCGCATGAGGAGATACCAAGCCCCGAAGCTTTTGGCCCGTGTCAACACCTCTGGCCTGGCTCAAAAAGGCCTGGACCGTGGATCTGAGTTCCTCGGTCCGGCCGGGATAAAACAAACCGACAACTGCGGGCTCTCGCACCTTTTGGGTGGCCTCAGCAGCGGCATATGGCAGGACTGCGGGCCAGGCAAAGGCTAAAAAAATGATTAGCCAGACTTTGAGCACTTTTTTCACCCCGGAGCCTCAGAACTACCGGAAAACAATGTCAGCCCAAGGCTCACGCATTTCAATACGACCACCGAGATCAATACCCCGACGATCCCGATCTTAGGCAGAAACAACAGCCCTGTCAAGATCGTGCCGCAGGCCGCACCTGCCAGGTCTGCAACATAGAGCCTTCCTGTAATCTGCACCCCTGTTCCGCTGGCCAGACGAGACACGGCCGAGAACTGACACCCCGCGGCAAAGGCTACGAGAAAGATCAAAGACGGAATTGCAACATACTGCAGGGCAAACAGATATAGCTGGCCTTTGGTTTTGACGCCTGCCAGGGCAACAATGCACGCCATGGCAGCCAGCAGGATAAGGGCTGCGTCACACGCAGGCACCTGCCAGGAGGCGGCCTTTTTCAACTTTTGAGATGCCACGGCCCCAAGAGCAGAACCTATCATAAATAGTGTGATAAAGGCGCAGATTCCCAAATACACATAGCCGTATATGACCTGAAACAGCAGCAGAAGGGACAATTCAAAGGCCATACCGGCATATCCGGATGTCAAAATAGTAAAACGCAACAGATCCCTTCGGCATGCCAGGACGGCAAATCCAAGAATCAATACGAACACAGCGTATAGCATGGTCTTTGGGCTGCCGGATTTTTTGAACCACAGCTCAAGAAGCTTCCCAAAGGCATGCGGAGAAAGATCCCTGTTTGGTGGCACTTCCTTTTCGGCGAGCAGGCGCCTGAGAAGGTCTGTGCGAAAAGGGTCTCCTATGATCGGCAGGTCATAATCTACCAGACGTTTCGTGGTGATATTGCGCCGGGCCAGAACCGCTGCGATATCGCTTGTCAGGGGAGCGTCAGAGGCCAAGTAGTAATTCGTCATGCCGGGAAACACCAGGACGTGATCATAAGTGTATTTCAAGGCCCAATAGACCGAACGATTCACTGCCAGGGCCTTTTCTTCAAGGTAGTTTTCAGAACCTACAAGGGTGAAAGAAAGGACCCCGTGGTCAGCAAGTACAGATTTTGCCTCCTGAAAAAATTCCTGGCTGTAGAAACGGTTCAGCTGGGTGTTTTCCGGGTCCGGAAGGTCCACTATGACGGCATCAAATTTTTTCGCTGTCTTTTTCACAAAAAGCCGGCCGTCACCAACGTGGACCTTCACAAAGGGCTGAGAAAGGCTCCTGTCGATTAGCTCGTCTAACTTCAGGATAGCAGGGTCCAGTTCCACATAGTCTATTGACCTTGGTTTGTGCTTGGCGATTTCCTGAATCGTCCCAAAGACACCTCCTGCAATCAGAAGAACCTTGGCCCCTTGGCCTACCTGACACAGGGGCAGATGGGCCACTGCCTCCATGTCAAGATCGCCGGTTGAAAACAGCGGGATCGTGTCTTGAAGCACGTTGAGCTGGTGGCCGGTCTTTGAGATCGTAAGTTGTGCAAAAGGACTGTTCTTGTGCGTGATCAATTGTTGGCCGGGAAAACGCCAGGTCAAGGTGCGCATATCAAGGGGCCTTGCCGCCAGCATTGCGAGCCCCAGGAGAATCAAGGCGCCATAGGCCGCATACGAGCCCATGACGGCGGCGGCAAACAAATTCAGCAACCCCACCGCTACCAGGCTGTCCCAGTGGGACAGCATATAAACAAACACCAGGGTGAACAGCAGCCCGCCGGCAATGTCTCCCAGGGTATCGGTCACATATACCTTGCTTGCGGTTCCATTTGCCCCCAGGAGCACCCCTGCCAGTGGAATCATTGCCCCGGCAACAAGACAGTAAGGAATGATGATGCAAGCGCTGAAGACGACGGCCGAGCCCAGCCCGAGCATTTCACCGCGCACCCACAGGAGCCCAAGGGCTCTAATGGCAGAAACTTGCAAAAAAGGCAGGATCGCAACCAGGACATGGCCGAAAAGAAGTGCTCTTTCTGGCCTTGCCCTTTTTGCCAGCGGTATCCCGAGCCCACTGCCAAGGCCTGTAAACAGGAGCCATATTCCGAGCACCAGGCCGATGACCAACTCGTTTCCGCTGAAGGTTGACATGACCTCGCGGATCATGACGAGTTGGACAGATACAGATGAAGTCCCCAGGGCCAGCAGACAGACCCAGAATCTTTTGTTTCCCTCAAAGCGTTTGTGAACCATTGGCAAGATCTGGTACTTTTTGTCGCCTTTCCTACCATCCTCAGGAAAGAATTGCCAATGCTATCCATTGTGCTTTCTCTGGATTTTCTTCTTTACAGAGCCGTGACAATGTGGTACAAATATTTTTTTCGTATATGGGATGTCTTCTGTGTCAGGCTGTTGGTCAATTTGTTTAAGCTGTAGATTTTACAATGAAAAAGAAAGACTTAGAATACTTCAAAAAGCTTCTGTCCGAACGGTTGGAAACCCTGCTTGCCGAGGCAGGTGATACAGTGTCCGGCATGACGGACGACAAACCCAGTTTTCCGGACCCCACAGATCGAGCGGCCATGGAAGCTGACCGCAACTTTACCCTTCGCATACGAGACAGGGAACGCAGACTGATTGCAAAAATTAGTGAGACGATTGAGCGAATCGAGGACGGTACGTTTGGCATTTGCGAGATGTGCGAGTCTGACATTTCACTCGAACGCCTGAAAGCCCGTCCGGTCACCACCCAGTGTATTAATTGCAAAACCAAGGAAGAAGCCGCGGAGAATGCCCTCGGAATCTGATGAGGCCCTTAACTTTCCCGCATGGATGTAGCCTCCCCAAGATCCGACTGTATTGACCTCCATACACATTCCACTGCCTCTGACGGCTCTCTCACACCTTCAGAACTCATTGAAACGGCAAAAAAGGCCGGCCTGCGGGCCATAGCCATTACTGACCACGACACCGTTGAAGGCTCGGCTGAGGCCTTGCGCCTGCCTCAAGTGCCTTCCCTTGACGTACTTTCAGGCATCGAGATCAGTGCTGATTTCTCATCCGGAACCATGCATGTTTTGGGTTATTTGATTCGCGTAGACGATCCCTCCCTGATGCAAACCCTTGAAAGGATACAGAACGGCCGGGCCCACAGAAACGTCGAAATCGTTGAGAGGCTTCAGGAAATTGGAATAGACATCAGCTTTGAAGAGGTTCGCGAGGCGTCAGGGGGAGGACAAATTGGAAGGCCACACATTGCTCAGGTGCTGGTTCAAAAGGGGGCTGTTGAAAGTTTTGACGGGGCCTTCAAAAAGTATTTGAAAAAGGGCGGCCCTGCCTATGTACAGCGTTACAGGCTTTCACCTGCTGATGCTATCCAGATGATTCTGCGCGCGGGAGGGGTTCCTGTGCTGTCACACCCTTTCACGCTGCACACGAAGAATGAAACAGAATTGGAAAAGATACTTCTGGACTTGAAGGGGGCCGGGCTGCAGGGATTAGAGGTCTATTATTCTGACCACGGACCAAGTCGGACTGCCCAGTATGAGCGCCTGGCACGTCGTCACGGTCTGCTGATGACAGGGGGAACAGATTTTCATGGAGCAGTAAAGCCCGAGGCGTGCCTGGGATTTGGAAAAGGCGACTTGCGGGTACCCTATCGGCTGGTGGAGGAGCTTAGGGCTCATAGTGCCTTGGACAATGTGAAATAAAAAGTAGCGCCCTTTCCTTTTCTTGACTCCACCCAGATCCTGCCACCGTGCCCGCGAACGACCCTTTCAACGATTGGAAGCCCCAGACCCGTTCCTTCTTCACCTTTTGTTTGTCCCATCCGCTGGAACATCTCAAAGATTTTTCCGTGGTATTTCGGGTCAATTCCAATGCCATTATCTCTTACAAAGAACTGGTGCAAGGCTCCCTTGTCTTCGTATCCGACCTCTATTTTAGGGTTCTTGGCGGTGCCCATGTACTTGGTGGCATTTACAAGCAAGTTCTCAAATACGTGACAGATCTTTTCTCTGTCACAGCGTATCCGGGGAAGGTTCTGAGCAACAGCAAGCTCTATTTTCTTGTCATTGAGTCTGGTTCGGAGGCTCGAGGCTACATCCGTCACTATCTCAAGAGTGGAGACATCCTCAAAGACATGCTCTACTTCACCGATCTTGGACAGAGTCAGAAGATTTGACACCATCACCTCCATTCGACTGCAACCGGCGGTGATTTGCTCAAGGTACCTGGCGCCCTTGTCCCCTAATGCGTCTTGATACTTCTTCAGAAGCCGAGAGGAAAACCCCTGGATGGAAATGATCGGGGTTTTCAGGTCGTGCGAAACCATATGGACAAAATTTCTAAGCTCTTCGTTTGTCTTTTGGAGCTCTTCCCCGGTCCGCTTCTCCTCGGTGATGTCCACTATGTTACCCAATATGGCCGGTCCGCCTTCGTAGTCTATGCGGTTATTTCTTCTCCTTATCCATATGGTCTTGCCGTCGCTTCTCAGACCTCTGGCCTCATATTCCGATGGTGCGTCTTGTCCTCTCAGCCTCTTTGCCCTTATTCTGTTGGTCAAGGGCCTGTCTTCGGGATGAACCAGCTTCCAGGCCTCTATGCCCAGTAACTCCTCTTTTGTGTAGCCGTAAATTTCCGCTGCCTTGTCATTGGCAAATACGATTTTGTCGTCCTGATCGATATATATACCGGTCAACGCGTTTTCCACCAACAGGGTGTATTTGCTCTCACTTTCCCCCAGTGCTCGCTCAGTGGCCTTGCGTTCAGTAATGTCAACAGCCATGGATAGAATATGCGGTTCACCGCCAAAATTTATGATCTCCGCCGAATAAAGACAGTTGCGGACTTTGCCTGATGCGTGGCGGACTGCTATCTCAACGTTTCTGACGGAACCTTTTTTGCGCAGTTTCTTGCCCATGTTCTTACGGTCTTTAGGGTCGACCCACAGACCGAGGTCAGAAACGGTTCGGCCAATAAGCTGATCATGTTTACGACCAACGAGTCGCGCAAAGGCCTCGTTCGCCATAACCAGAAATCCTTGTGAGACTGTGGTAACCGTGGTTGGAATTGGGCTTACGAAAAAGACCCTGGCAAACAGCGCGTGACGCACTGCCTCCTCTGCATGCAGACGTTCGGCAATTCTTCCCAACCGCTCGCCAATGGCGTTGATCAGGCGTCTTTCTTCTTTCAGGAAAGGCCCTACATCGCTTTCGGGCCTTTGTTTCAGATAACAGACCTCCACGCTGCCCACTTTCAGACCGCTTGCAATGATATCAGAGGTCTGCTTCCAGGCAGTGTCAGCAAAATTTCCTGTCTTATATTCTTGCCCTTCCACGATGATTCGTGCGCAGGCGATCTCCGGGTACTGCCAGGCCGCAGGTAACAGGCGAACTGTTCCCTGCATGATTTCCTCCAGCGAAGCACTCTTTTTTTCAACGATATCAGAAATGCCATAGAGGCAATGCAGCTCCTTGACCCGCTCGCCCAATTCATGGGTCCGCTTCTGAAGTGCCTCTTCGGCCTTCAATCGCCGGGCGGCTTCCTTTTCTAACTTCTTGACCTGTTGTTCGAGTTCTTTGTAGGTTGGTTTCTTAGCCATTGGGAGGGCTCTGGGGTACAGTGTTTACAGGCTGTTTACCTTTGACACAACAAGTGGCTAATAATTAAAACTAGTAAAAACGGGGGGTTTTGTCAACAGCAAACGGGCTGTTGGGAGATCAGGCGTGCCAAACGCATGTTGCGGATCACGGGTGCGGGCAAAAGTAGTGGTGTTTGCCGGCCGGGCCGTGCGGGAATGGTCAAAGAATCTCATCTAGAAATGATCTGAGCATATTCAGATCGTCCGTTAGTTTGAATTTCAAAGGTTTGTCCTTCAATTTCTCTAAGCAAGGCATAACCAGTTTCTTAACCTTCAGCAAAGCGTTTTCTCCAAGCTCTGTGTTACCTTCATCTCCTTTTTTCAAGAGGCCTTGTAGGCTGGCAAACATTTCCTGAACAGCCTTGGTTTTGTTCTCTAATTCCAACTGTTTTTCTATCAGGGCCTGCTTTTGGCGCTTCTTCTCGGTGATGTCCCAGGAAACGCCCATGACACCCGTGATATTGCCTTCTTCATCTTTGACCGGCCTTCTTACTGTCTGGGTCCATACCTCTTTTCCCTCCAGCAGGTATTTTTCTTCAATCCCTTTTGTCTTTCCTGAAAAGATTATCCTCTCGTCTTCCGCTATGTGCTTTTCAGCCAATTCCTTGGGAAAAAAGTCATAATCTGTCTTTCCTTGGATCTCGTCAGGCGGGACCTTCAAACTCCGAGCATAGTTATCATTGCAAGACAGATACACTGAATCAGTATTCTTACTGAATATCATCTGAGGAACACTTCCAAGCAGCGTCATGAGTTTGTTCTGACTCTGTGAAAGTGCCTCCTTTGCCCGCGCGTAATCAGCCTCTGATTCTTCCAAATCGCCCAAGCGCTTGCGCAAAACCTGCAGTTCCTTTATGAGTTGTTCCTTGATTTTCTTCTCATTCTTCATGGGCAGTACTTGAAGGGTCCGATGGTCCTGTTGGCCAACGACTATCCACGAATCACGGCTCACCAATCACGAGGTCAGGCCAAAACGAAAGGAATGTGTTCACACAGGACACTCACGAGCGTGGTGGCGAACCTTTTTATATTGGCAATGATTGTGCCAAACCCATGCTTCTCCCCATGATGCATAACTATCTGTGATCCCGAGATAATTCTGGGGGGGGGGTAAAACAGCGGTAGCTACTCAGTGTAACAAAAGGTTACAATAAAGGAGGTTTTCCGGCACCTCTGGCGTAACGTTTCTACACGCAGGAGACTCGATATGTTGCCCAAAACCAGTTGCACAGGCAGAGGACCTTAACGTTGAAGCAATGTGTGGACGGGTATTGGATGCTGGATGACAATGGAAGAACCGGGGCGTGACTAGTCTGAAAGTAACTGGCGAAAGGCTCAAGGCATAAGGAGACAGACTCTGCCGAGGGCCTCATTTCTTGACACCTTCTTGCGAAACGATGATTTCTTAAACCTGATACCGCTTTTGTTGCGAAGTATTTGAGCCTTGCCCCCCCGCCATGGCAGGGGGGCAAAGTATAATGCCGGGAAACGGCTTAGTTTTTTCGTCCAGAATCTCGCATATTGCCAGAGACATTTCCCCGAGAATAAAAGACTTCTACAAAAAGTCGTCGCATCGAATTCCCACACTCTGACAACCCTGGGGGCTTTGCTTCCTGTAGTGCGATAACAAAGGGATTAGGTAGGCAATAACTGTACCAGGAAAGCTCTTTTCATGATGATACATAACGACCTGTTATCCGGACTTAATTCGGGGAGACTCAAGGCATGCAGGTGGTTGCTGTAACAAAACGTTACGATGCCACCCGTTTTGCAGCCCATCTGGCGTAACGTTTCTACACACATGGGGCTCCGTCCATAGCCGAAGTGGAGAGGGCTGGACAATTTCATGTTTTTCTGATATAGAAACCACCTACTGTGACGAGACCCAAAATCCTGGTGATAGATGATGACAAAGCCTTCCTGGATCTTTTCCTACCTCTGGCCAAGGCACAAGATCTTGATATGGTGCCTCTCACATCTGCCGAGCAGGCCCTTGAATTTCTGAAAAAAGAACCCGCAGACCTGATTGTCTCGGATGTGCAGATGCCTGAGATGAACGGCATCGAGCTTTTTGGCACGGTTCAGGACCTGTATCCTGACATCCCGGTTATCTTGATTACTGCCTTTGGTTCGACAGCCGAGGCCATCGAGGCAGTGAAGCAAGGAGCCTTCCACTATTTTGAAAAGCCGCTCCATGAAAACCTGGACCTCTTCTGGACAACCGTGCGGGAGGCCTTGGCAAAAAGACACATGCTCAAAGAACTTGCCTCCCTTCAAAGGGAACGGTCGCTTCGGATAAAGACGCCCGTGAGCATTATCGGACAGTCAAAGCGGATCAAGGACGTTCTTGGGTCCATAAAGGAGGTATCCAATCTACCTGTTGCCGTTCTCATCCAGGGCGAGACAGGCACGGGCAAAGAGCTGGTTGCCAGGGTGATCCATCGAACAAGCGACAGGCGGGACAAGCCCTTTTTTGCGGTGAGCTGCACCGAATTTGCTGCAGGAGTATTGGAAAGTGAGTTGTTCGGCCATGAAAAGGGAGCGTTTACCGGTGCGATAGGTCGAAAGATGGGCCTTTTTGAACTGGCTGACACGGGGACTCTTTTCTTGGATGAGATCGGCGAGGCCCCGCCTTTCTTTCAATCCAAGCTCCTCAGGGTGGTGGAAAGCAAGACCTTCATGCGCGTGGGAGGGACCTTTCCCATACAGTCGGACTTTCGCCTGCTTGCAGCCACCAACCGCAACCTGGAAGCGGATGTTGACACAGGCCGATTCCGCAAGGATCTTCTTTACCGCTTAAACCTGTATACGATTGATGTGCCGCCTTTACGGCACAGAAGAGAAGACATCCCTGTCATTGCCGAATTCTACCTCAAGAGATTGACAAAGGTGTACGGCCGGCCCATAGGCGGTTTTTCCGCCAGCGCCATGCTCTCCCTCAGGGAATACGATTGGCCCGGCAATGTGCGCGAGTTAATAAATGTCATTGAAAGGGCCGTGATTACCTGCCGGGGGGACATGATCACCACCAAACACATTCCTTTTGGCACCCAAGACTATGAGGAGACGTCTGATCTCAACTTAAAGGATGCGGAGAAGTTCTTTATTGGTCTCGCCTTGAGGCGCACCCAGAATAATAAGACCAAGGCGGCAGAGCTATTGGGCATAAGCCGCAAAACACTGACCGACAAGGTCAAAACCTATGAATTGCATGAAACACCCGAAGCGTGAAATTGTTCTTGTTCTACTCGTTGCTTCTCTTCTGCTCGCCGCGCCCGCGTGGGCTGCCAATGGCTCCAAAGAGCCTCAGACCCATGAAATGGGAGAGATTGTAGTTACTGCCACCCGCATGGAAACCCCCAGAAATGAAGTGGCTGCAAATATCACGGTCATCACCAGGGAGGATATAGAAAAAATCCCGGGGGCCACAAATGCGGCCGAGGTGCTCCAGCACGTGCCGGGCGTGTACGTGGAGTTTAACGGAGGCCTCGGGAGCCAGGCCACAGCCCGCATCCAGGGCTCTGACATCCGGCATGTGGCCGTCTACCAAGACGGGGTGCCCTTGAACCAACTGGCCAATCCCATGACCGATCTTTCCTATCTGCCTGTTGACACAATCGAGCGGATCGAGATTTACAAAGGTGCGGCTTCCTCTTCCTGGGGTTCTTCGCTGGGTGGTGTGATCAACATCATAACCAAAGAACCGGATCGCAAAAAGCCCTTTGCAGCAGACGCCCGGGTCTCCTATGGTGAGTTTGGGACCTTGAAGAGCCGGGGGACCATAAGTGGAACACAGGACCGTTTTGGGTATCTGCTCTCTTTGACCCACGATGAGAGCGACGGGTTCATCGAACATACCGAATATAAGCAGGACGCTGTTTATGGAAAGGTCAACTACGATCTGGGTCAATCAAGTCGCATCAACGCTACGTACAGCCTTGACCAAGGCCGCAGCGCAGATCCACTGCCCAATTATCCGGACTTCTGGGATGATGTCTTTCGGCGACGCGAGTACCAGCGGGTTCTCTTTGAGACATCGCCCGCTGAAAGACTCGATCTGGCCGTTGAGGCACGACATCATCGGTTTTTCAGCAGTATTGACGATGTGTATGCTGATCGCAGGGAAAAGTATTTCGACTATCAGGAGGAAACGTGGGGAGGCGGCGCACGGCTGAGCCATTATATCCCTGACGTAAACAGGGCTACCCTGGGATTTGATGGGGACTGGGGAACATATGACTTTAGCGGCTATGCCGAACGGCACGGCTCTGGCAACTGGGCCATGTATGCCAATGATACCTTCAGCCTGGACAAAGTCTCTCTTAATGCCGGGATACGCTATGATTATAACGATGATTTTGGCTCTGAGGTGAGTCCTTCTGGCGGAGTGGTCTACCGATTTTTGGGCGACGATGCCCTCATCCGTGCCCAGGTAGCCAAGGGCTTTTCCGCCCCACCAGGGGCCTGGGTGCACGATCCCCAGTACGGCAACAAGGACCTGAAGCCCGAGATCGGGATAAACTATCAGGTTGGTGGCGAGGTGCGAGCGTTCAAGGTCCTGGCGGTTGAGCTCAACCTTTTCCGGGCAGACATAGAGGATCTGATTCGGTACGATTCGGCCACAAAGAAGTATGAAAACATTGACAAGGTCACCCGGCAGGGTATTGAAGGAACCATCACGGCACGCTTTGACTTTGGACTGAGCCTTTCTTTCGGCGGAAGCTCTGTGGAGGTAAGAGATGAAGAAACCGACGAGGTAATCAAGGACATCCCCAGCACCCTTTACACTGTCTCAGCCGCTTACACCCATGAATGGATGACACACTCTCTTGTCGGAAGATATGTTGATCACAATTCCAGCTTTCCCGAAACCCGGGATAAGATCTTCGTGTTTGACTATCTCCTCAAGGTCAAGCTTCCTTTGCCGGACCGATTCGGCCAGCTGAGTCTCTTTGGTGCGGCGCACAACCTCACGAACTCTTCCTACCTCTACCGCAACAGCTTTCCTCAACCGGATCGCTGGGTAGAAGGCGGGGTGCACTTTGTGTTTTAGGATGGCCAAGAATGTTTTGTTAAAGGTTCTATGCATTTCCCTCGTCAGCCTCGTCGGTTCCTGTGAAACAAACGATATCCCTTCTGCTAACAAAGGCCCTAAAAACGAAAATGTCCTCCGCTTTGACGTGAATGCCCCTTTTACGTCTTTGAATCCTGCAGAGGTTGAATTCTCCGGTTCCAGCCATGTCTTCCCTTTGTTGTACAGTTATCTTTTTGTCCCCAATGCCAACGGAAAGCTCGAACCTGATCTGGCCACAAAATGGACCTATGAACCCGAGGACTTTACCTGGACGATCCATCTTAGAAAAGATGCCCGGTTCCACAACAAGCAGCCCGTGACTGCAACGGACGTTGAGTATGCATTTGAACGCTCGCTCAAGAATATTCGCTCTTCCTTGTTTCCGTTGATAGACGGGATGTTCTCTTCATCAGATGCCGTCATTGTAATACGTCTTAAGAAGAACGATCCTGAGTTTCTCAAAAAGATCTGGGACATGGAGATTATTCCCCAACCTGGTGAGGGTGAAATCGATTTCTACAATCATCCCATAGGCTCAGGCCCGTTTAAATTCAAATATAGGAAGGGAAAGGAAGAAGTCTGTCTTGAGGCCAATGAAAATTATTTTCATGGCCGCCCTTCTTTAGATCGGGTTATCTACTATTATCAGCCAGACAAAGAGAAGACATGGACGAGACTCCTTTCCGGAGAGACAGATATCGCACAGGAGATCTCTCCAAGAAACTTCGAGATGATGAAGCAGTTAGAAGACAGATTCTATTTTGATCTCTACCCTATGCGTTTCTACACAATACTCCTTTACAACACAACCGACCCACTCTTCGCCGATCCAAAGATTCGGCTGGCCCTTTCTCATGCTATTGACAGGGAATATATCGTAAAGAAAATTCTAAGGGGCTTTGGAGTAGTGGCGGTCGGTCCAATGGGTGTTAACTCCCCTTATCATAATCCAAAGGTAAAGCCCTTGCAATACAGCCCACAAAAGGCATTGAAGCTTCTTCAAGAAGTTGGGTGGTCTTACGATCATGAAGGCCCTTATCTGACAAAGCAAGGAAAGAGATTTGAATTCACTATTCTTCTCTTTGAAGAAAGTCAGATTGAAAAAAGGGTTGCCCAATATCTGCAGCTTTGTCTTAACGACATCGGTGTTAAGGTGCGGCTGCAATCACTTGCCTTCCAAGAACTTAAGAAAAGATACTTCCAAGATGATCACTTTCAGGCCGTGCTAACCGAGTTAGAAGGCATGTATCGTAATCCTCAACGATTGAAAAAGCTCTGGTCCTCTGATAATCTTTCAGGAAAGTCTGTTGCCGGTTCATTTGAGCATCCCGAGGTAACTCGCCTTATTGATGAAGCCCTTGATGAAAGAGACCCATTAAGACAAAAGGAACTTTTCTACAAGATAGATGCACTGATCACATCTCTTCAGCCCGGCACGTTTCTGTTTCATAAAACAGTCATAGATGTAATGTCCAAACGGTTCAAATTGCCTTTCCCCTTTTCTCTTACATGCGCAGGGATCTACCGCCTCAGATATGCGTCACTTAGTCGAGATTAGCTCGTGGCTTGGGAGGTAGAGACTTACGGTGAAAAAGGGATGCCCGATCAAGCAAGTGTGAACTTGCAGGAATTGTTTTCAAACTTATCCTCAGGAGTCTAAACTCATACGGCCATGATGGTTCAGCTACTCGTTACATGTGGGGCTCTTTCATCCCCCACTCTATGCGGGTTTATCCCGGCGCTTTCCCAACGTCCCCTTGCTATTTTGTTAAAAACTATATGCATTTGCCTTGTCGTCCTCCTCGCTTCCTGTGAAACAAGAGAAATCCCTTCTGCTAACAAAAGCCGAAAGAACGAAAACGTCCTTCGCTATGACGTGAATGCCCCTTTTACCTCTTTGAACCCGGCAGAGGTTTATTCCTCTGGTTCCAACCATGTGTTCCCTTTGTTGTACAGCTATCTTTTTGTCCCAGGTAGTGACGGAAGACTACAACCGGATTTGGCCGTCAAATGGACCTATGATGCGGAGAGTTTTACCTGGACAATCCATCTTAGAGAAGGCGCCTTGTTCCACAACAGACAGCCTGTTACTGCGATGGACGTGGCGTACTCGTTGCAGGAAGTGCTGAGAAATATTCACCCCCCCTTATGTGATTTGATAGGCCACATCTCCACCTTTTCAGATAATGGTATTCGGATACGCCTAAAGAAGCATCATCCTGAGTTTCTCAGAAAGATCTGGGACATGGAGATTATTCCCCAACCTGGCGAAGGTGAAATCGATTTCCACAATCATCCCATAGGCTCAGGCCCGTTTAAATTCAAATATAGGAAGGGAACGGAAGAAGTCTGCCTTGAGGCCAATGAAGATTATGTTGATGGACGCCCATCTTTGGATCGAATTATTTTCTATTTTCAACCGGACAGAGAAAAGGCATGGACAAGAATCCTTTCAGGAAAAACAGATACGGCACAAGAGGTCTCTCCCAAGAACTACGAGATGATGAAACAGTTAGAAAATAGATTCTATTTTGATCTCTACCCCATGCGTTTCTACACAATACTGCTTTACAATACAACCGACCC
>SDBT01011096.1_pt1 | contig 14516 bp, 11 predicted proteins | sample 2277101 | NCBI WGS metagenome assembly SDBT01 (sample SAMN10404973, study PRJNA504765) | marine sediment metagenome | isolation source: marine sediment core GS10_PC15, 103 cmbsf | place: Arctic Ocean: Southern Knipovich Ridge | collected 2010
CCTCAGGATGAGGATTACCCAAGTTCGATCGCCGATTTTACGATCACTACACATCCAATTGAAAAAGAATACATTGAATATTATGACACATTGCAATATAATAAGAAAACAGGATTTACCTTACTTAAACGTAAAAAGCCTTTTGAATGGGAAAGGATTATAACTATACAAGATAAAAGTGAAATATCTTCAGATGAGTATATTATTGGAAAAGATATACTAGCGAATCAGTTTAAAGGGTCATCTTTTTGTTTTGATATTGAATTTTATGCATTTTCACAAAATGTTCCATTAAAATGGGAAATCATAATTAGTGTGATGGATGATTCTAATGCTTTAATACTTTATGATAATATAGATTTACAACGAACACATCCTGATGTTACACAAAAAACTTTTATACATCGCAAACAATATTATAAAATAATGCCTGAAACGGCAGAAAAAATTTCCATTTACATATGGAATGGTGATAACAAAAAAATCAACATTTCCGATTTGAAAATTTCTCTGTATAAAGGGAGTAGAAGTATGGTTACCTGATATAAGTTCTCGCTGATTTTCGCTGATACAAGACACTGATTTTCGCAGATTAAAACTGAAAACTAAATGTAAAATTTGAATAAAGGTCCTCAGTCACTCGTCACCTGTATTCTGTATTCTGTCTCCCGTCTCCCGTCTCCTGTCTTCTTCTGAAATCTGAAACCCAAAATCTGAAATCCATTAAGTTATCGCTAATTTTCGCCGATGAAAGACGCTGATCAGTTTAAGGTTACCAAATAGCAGATTTTATCTTAAATACTTCAGGATCGTTTAAAAGGTAATCGGGAAGGTTATTGTTGTCGAACACAGCCATTTTGACTCCCTTGTCTTTTAATACTTTGTAATTATCGTAACTGAGCATAAAATCATATGCAGTGTAGTCAGTATAAAACATAACCAGCACATGTTCGAGCTGCCTGCAGTTCATTATAACATAATCACCGGGTGGTAAAATATCAGGAAGAGTTTTTATAATTTCTGTATCCCTGATCCTGATACCCCTGTAATCAAATTCGGATTGTTTCCAAAAGGTATGGTTTAGCTGAATCTTTTCAATATCTAAACTTAAGGTTGCCAACACTGATAGTATTATGATCGGAAAAAGAACTAAAAGTATCCTTTTTTTTACAACCTTCCTGTTAAGTATAATAATTTGAAAAAACTTTTCAATAAAGATACCTAACGACAGAAAAACCACTATACATCCGGCATATGTAAATGCAGGCATTTTTGTTTCAACAAACGAGAAAAAACAATAAAGGGCAATAATATACGTAGCAAATACTATTTTAAAATCCGGTTTTTTAAGAAATTTAAAAAGCAAGAATAAACCAACCGGAATTAAAAACTGAAAAAACGGGCCATATTGTAATGCCGTAATCTCAAAATAATACCAAAAATTACCTTTATGCGGCCCAATGGCTTCCAATATATGTTTTGTATTATGCGAATATTCACATGCAGCCTCCCTTGGAAATCGCCACATAATATAGATTTGCCATGGCAAGAAAACCAAAACGGTAATACCAAGACTGATAAGCAGATATATATAATGTATTATTCTCTTTCTTTTATCTTTATTGAACAGTATCGTTAACCCCCACCCTGAATAAACTAAAAAACCTGTTAACCATTTAATAAGAATTGCTCCTCCCGAAAATAATCCGATAAGAATTAACCATCGTCTCTTTTGTGAAATATTAAACTCAACCCATGCCCAGATACTGGCAGTAACATAACAAATAAAGGCAGTGTCATTGTGTTCTAGTCTCATATTACCTGCAACCAACTCAAGTGAGAAAGTGCCCATAGCATATATCAGGGCGCCATAATAACCCGCTTTTTCACTAATGGTTATTTTACCGATCCTGAAAATAAAATAAATTATTACCGTAGACAATAGAATGCTTGGTAGCCGAACAGCAAATTCATTAAGTCCGAATAATTTTATACTCAGTGCGATTTGCCATAAAAAGAGCGGCTGCTTATGCAACCAAACATGATTGCCCGACCAATTGGAAATATCAACAGGAAATACCGGATCCACATAAAGCATCGGTTTGAAAGGATGGCTAATCATATTTTTTGCCACAAGCGCATGAAATTGTTCATCCCACATATTTAAATATGGATCCAAAAGGGCCATAAATACCCTGACACCAAGGCCTCCCAATAATAAAAGTATTAAGGCGGTTTTTTTATTTTCTTTTACTTCGAAAAAAATAATACTTAAAATCACAAGTAATAAGGCAGGGTACAGAGGTAAAAGCTGCTGTGAAGTAAAATATGTCAGTAATGCACCCATAATCACTTAATAATATTAATCATTCAAAACCTCTGACAATACATAGTGTGACTTAATTTCCCTGAAGCCTGAGAGATGCATCCGGTAAAAATCAATCAATTTCTGTAACAGTTCCATTCTATGATTAACTGCTATTTTTATCTTTTCAGATTCTTCAAAACTATGTGTTTGTAGTATGTTCAGATACCCGGAAAACGGCTCCTCAATACAATTCGAAAACAAAGGTAAGTTTTTCTGAAAAACACCATCCTGCATATTGAAGATAGGTTTGGTTTTTGAGTAGTTCCCTTTTGGAAAAAATCCAAGGTGTTTTGTAAGCTGAACCATAAAAAGTAGATGAAAATTCGAAAAATGAGCTTCCGACAGGTCAAGTATTTGAATGGAGTTATAGATGAAATCAAAAAGGTATTGATTTGGCTCTTCTTCTTGAATTGATTTATAAAGTATCTCATTAATAAATAGAACAATCGAACTCTTTCGGATATCAAAAGGAATTGTTTTGTATTGGTATGCCGGTTTCATCTCTTTTATGTGGTGAATTTTGCTTTTTTCCTTATGGTAAACTTCCATATCGAGCAGGGATAAATGCTGTAGTAAGCTCGATTTTGTTTTTGATTTCCGGCTTCTAATGCCTTTTATCAGGTAGGATTGCAACCCAAACAGTTCAGTATATACTTTTACTATTAAACTGGTTTCAGAATATTTTATATGATGAAATACTATGCCGCGGGTACTGTGGATCATTAATTTATAAATAATATCTTTGTCACTAGTGTTTCAGTTCCGTCATTATTGCTGCAAAAAACAAGGTAAACATCAGAGCGTGCCCTTTCTCCTGAATAGTTATTACCATTCCAAATTGCCTGTCCACCTTCGGCAACAGTTCGATGAATGAGGTTACCGGAAATATCTGTTATTTTAACATCCGCATTAGTTACCAATCCTATTATTGCAATAGAACCGTAATAACCTGCATCTACAGGATTTGGATATGCATAAACATTGTTGTAAGTATCGCCTCCCTTTGTGGCGGTTCCTTTATATGAAATTATTCCTCTTGTTGTACCGAAAAACACCTCACCTGTTTCATGGTTAATTACAATACTTGTTATAACGTTTGAAAACAGTGGGCTATTATCCTCGGTAAAGTGAAGTATATCTTCGGTTCCATCCTCTGACATCAAGAATACACCGGCTTTTTCAGTTCCGATCCATTTTCTGTTTGAGCCATCTACTGCAATTGCAGTTACCGATTCAAACTCAAATAAATGCTGAACGTATCCATCCTGTTCAACCAATATCGTTTGAGCATAAAAATCATTAGTGTTAAACACATCTTCAGGTGAGTAATATACTTTAATACCCTTATCAGTTCCAACCCACATTTCTCCGTCAAGATCTTCGGCCAGGCAATTGATGGAGTTTGTTGAAAGGTCATTGCCTTCATTGATTTTTAATCTCTTTTTATTATCATCATTCAAATTGGCAAACGTGCCATTTTGGGTAAAAACCACAATTGCATTATCCCTGGGGAGAATGATCCACTTTTGATCATACGAATCAATAATCATACTTCCAACTTCATTTTCACTAATTTCCGGGCTTAAGTTATAAGAATACCAATGGCCTCCGTTAGTTTTAACACTAATTGCATGGCTTACTCTGGAATTAGTGATCCACAGATTGTTTTTTTCATCAAAAAATAATCCTGCAATACCTAAAAAACTTGACGCTGTTGGAGTATGCATCGTACTGTTATCCTGATTGTAAACATTAGTTACAGTTCCGTTGTTTATTTCAATCAATCCATAACCCCACGATCCTGCATAAACCTGGTTTCTGTTTCCCGGATTTATTGCTACACTCAGAATATCGAGGATTGTATCCATTCCCTGGGTGTTGGAATGATTAATGTATGACCAGTTTTGATCAACAAAAGAGAAAACGCCTTCATTGTTCCACTGATTTCCCCATGAAACATCTCTTCCCCCCGAGGCCACCCATAAATCTCCTTTGTCGATTGCCATAGTATATACATTTGCCGAATATGGCCCATTAGGAGTGAAGAATTCGTATAGCCAGGTTTTGTGGTTCCTGATTAATCCGGCGAATTTATCCGCGATCCAAACATAATCATCCTTATCCATTATGGCACCCAGTGGTCGTGGATACGGGACATCAGGATAATAATAAATATTTACTTTATCAGCAGGATCCAGAGCTGCATCATATATATCCAGATGGCCATCATTTGAAACCAATAAATAACCGTAGTTTGATGAAATACTATATTTTGTCGATGAAGTTGTTGAATCAAACGGAATCCATCTGTTCCCGTCAAAATAAAACAACGTATCACTATCAAAACCAGCGTCTGAATAGTTGGTAAAGATCTTATTCTGGTGAAACTCAATAGCATTGTATTTGCCGTTGGGATGGCGAATCAGCGTATCCTTAAACCATGATTCATAATTGGCAAGGTTAGGGCTATTGATCAATGCAGTGTAGATACCATTTTCGGTAGCCGCATAAAATTTTGTTGCATCGGAAGTAAGATCAAGCACATCGATATGACTCCCTGAAGGGCCAATATAATAAGTATCTCTAATTTCTTCTTTTATCAAATCCAATACTACAATACCGAAACCACATGACAAATAAGCAAAACTGTTTATGAAATAAATATTGTTAATGGTTTTCTTACCCAGAATAGGTTTGCGTTTAATATCAGAAATGTTAATTATTGTTTTGTTTTTAATGAGGTCGATATTGGCATTGCTATAGGTAATAACAAGTACGCCGTACTCTTTGTTATACTTTATGTTACTAACGCCAACATCCGATAACCCTTCTATTTTCGTAAGCCTCATCAGGTTATTATCATCTTTGTCATAATAAAAAACAGAATAAGGAGTGGCGCAATATATTAAGTTTTCAACTTCAGCAACGCCAATACATTGACGATATGGTAGATGATCGCGCCACTGGCCAATTGCTGAAACCTGCGCATAAGTATTTCCGCAAAAAATCAAAACCATTGCCACAGATAAAAAGCTCTTATAAAATCTCATAAATATCTCAATTACAATTAAAATGGTTAAAACAGAACTAAATTAGTCTCAGCTGGAGAACTTATTGTTTGATAAGACACTAATTACAATATTAATAAAGTTTTCTACAAAAATAAACTCATTTATTAATAAATTATTGTATTAAATGATTTATTATCTTTGCAGCGATTTTGGCCCCGTAGTTCAACTGGATAGAATATCTGACTTCGGATCAGATGGTTGAGGGTTCGAGTCCTTCCGGGGTCGCCTTGAAAAACATCCATTTACAGACAAAGACTGTAAGTGGCTGTTATCATTTGCAAGCTATTTGCAAGCAGAAATAAACATTCTACTTATGGTCGAAACTTACGGTCATTTTCGCTCAAACCTTGGCCATCAAAGGAGAACAGGAAATTAATATCTCCAATCAAATAGGTTTTATCCTCTGCGTATTTCCTGCGAAGAAGCTTAATGATTGGTTTGGATTTACATCTTGTGAACATTTTAAAAATATAACATCTTGATATCGTAGACGATATTAAAAAACGTGACGTGTTACGGTAACATAGTACAAAAATCAAGGGTAACGTACCGTCAAATTTGTAGGGTAACGTTATGGTAAGATTTAGGTAACTTAATAAAGACTTTGTTATTATACCTTTACTAAAGTTTAGCTTTTTCCATGTATTTAGAAAATAATAAAATTTTCTTTTGATCCTTTTTGTCAAACAGGAATGGCCTCACATCATTTGCCATATCTTGCATATTTAGTTCAGCACATTTTTCAATAATTCGCTTTCTTAGAACATCAGGACTATTAATTCCCAGCTTCATGTTTAAATAATCATAATTAGGAATTTGTCCCTGGCCAAGAATGTAAACAATATCAAAAAAATCTCTCCCTTTATTTCTTTTTCGGTTAAAAATAGCATAAAATTTTTGAGCCAGTAAAATATCTTTTGGAGTAGTATTTATTTGGGTAAACACGTCAAACTTGTTTAATAAAATCTGTTCTGGTTTGTAATCAAACTTATGTGCTTCGGAATCAAGCCGTATCAATATTTTTTCTTCTTTATGATTTGTAAGTCCTTCATTGTATAAAACTTCAGGGAACCTTACATAACAATGATATGCTCCCTTTTTTACATTTCGTATTTCAACTTCATAACCTAATCTTTCTAATTCTTTCTTTACAGTGCTTGTAATATTGGTAAAATCATTCAATGTGAGATTGAAATTGTCAAAATCAAGATCTTCTGAAAAACGATTGCTGTTGTAAACAATACGCAAGCAGGTACCCCCTAAAAAAGCCAGCTTGTTTTCATAAGGGCTTTCAAAGACTATTTCCAAAATCTTATATTGCAAATATTCCCGAATAATGAATCTTTCATAATCATGTAAAGATTCGGGGTAGTATGGTTTTAATTCTTCTAAACTAAGCATTAATTACTTTTAGGAATTTTTGTATTCGTTTATCTAAAATTTTCGAGTTAAATACTCTTCTGTATTTTTCAAGTTTATCCAAATTAATTAATTCTTTTACCAGTATTTCATTAAATCGAATTTCTTCAATTGCATTAATGCTGTTCAAGGTATTCATATAGAAGTAATCAAGGATAACTTTTTCAGGCTCAGCAATTTTAACCGTAAAATCTCTTTCTTGCAATAAATTATATCCAAAAAATAGTATTGGCTTAAAGTGCCTGTATTCAAAATTCCCAATAACAGTGTCGTAACTGGCAGTATTTTTAGTGGTCACAGAAGTTGTCATAAAAACTCCTTCCGGTATTAAATTGTAATAGGCTAATGCGCTTTCCATTGAGATATAAGAAGGAGAATAGATTTTATTGGCTGCAAAATACAAAAAAAGTTCACTTTTCTTTCGTTCACTAAAGCAGTAATATCCCCTTTTTATCTTCAGCAGATAACCTTTATGTTGCCATTCTACTAATCTTCGGTTATCATAGTCAGGATAACGTTTTTCAATATCCTTTATCGAGAATACCGGATAATTTTTAAAGGCTTTTTCAAACTCTATATACCTCATATATATTAAATGTTTGTCAAAAATAACAATTTTCTACGACAAAAGAAGTTATTGTTATTTTTTTTTAGATTGAGATCGTCTGAAGATAATTTATTATTTGCAAACAATCATGCAAAGCACAAAAGACGTGAAATTTAAAGGCAGTAATGAATATGCCCATAATTCTGATATCAAAATTAAAATCGATTCAAGAACAGCACAAACAATTATAAAAAGGTTTTGTTAGTTGGAGGAGTATAAGGTGGATTAAAATAGAGTAAAGAATACCTCTGTTTGTAATTGCTTAAGTAAAAAACAAACTATCTTTCCAAATAATCCTAGGATTATTTTTATTATAGAATAAATTATTTATATTTGATGTGTGGCTATTCACAAATAAAAAAAACTAAGCAGGTATATATACAGTTGGATACAAGGAAATAAACATAATATGGAAAATATTTTACACTCAGTTTATCTTAAGCATAGTACTAGTTTTAAATCTTTAACAAAACAAGCCCTTGCACAGATTATTCTAAAGATAATTTACCAAAGTGGTGATAGAGGAATCCGAACTCAAATAATTAGGAAACACTTAGAGAATTTAACAGGAGTAAAATTTGAAACCATTGACATACATGATGCTTTAGATAGGTTGAGAGATGTTGATAAAAACGTTTTGTTTATCAATTTCAATTAAATAATGAAGTAATGATTTCTGTTGTTCAAGATACTTGAGGATTTTGTCACAAAGTTCCATTTGCTCATCAACTGAATTATTAAAATTTTTTTCCATCATATAATATTTTTTAGTAGTGAATAATAGTACATAATAGTATATCCCATAATTTCAAAAACGTGACACTATTTTTTAAATTGTTTTCTATGGTTTTTGATAGACCAATAAAATGTTAAATAATGATTCTTTAAACATTATAACATGGAAGAATATAACTTAATAGAAGCTTTAAAGGGTAATATTGATCACCTCATTAAAAATGAAATAATAATAATTCAAAATGAAACATTTGAGAAACCATACTCAATAAAGAAAAATGATAAGTTCCCTTATAAAATTCAATTATATAATGTGACTTTTAGACATAAATTACGAATATTAAATGGTTTTTTTGAACAATTGCAAATAGTTAAAACGAATCATATTCAAATAAAAGGAGGTGAGTTTCAATTTTTAGAAATAACAGAATCAGAAGGAATAGAAATTAAAACGTGTAAAATAGGATTATTAAAAATTCAAACATCAACAATATATATTAACGGAAGTACTTCTTCATTCAATGAAATAAATATAAATGGATCAAACCCAAAAGGAATTATCCATAATATTAAAAACATATCATCAAAGAAATTAGAAGTTACCGGTACTGGTGGTTTAATACTGAAAAATTCAAATATTGATATTTTGAAATTAGAAAGAGTACCACATCTAGAAATATATAATACTGAATTTAAAGAACTTGTATTAAAGAACATAGGTCTCCATCCACAAAATACAATGAACTTTACAGAAGTATCATTTAGTAGAAAGTCTAATAATTTATCTAGAAGAGAATTAGGTGAAATGTTCGTTTCAAATACTCGCATTAAAAACTGGAGAATTAAAGATTGTGATTTTTCAAAATGTGGTTTAACAATTAATAATAAGGATGTTGAAAGGTATGAATTTATTGGTTTTAACCAATGGTTTAAAAAAATTTATCAAGAGGAAGAAACTGATTATAAAGAAACCGAAAAGAAAGAGAATATTGAAAGTTATAGAGCCTTAAAAAAAGTAGCTAATGTGGCTAATGATAAAATTAGTGAAGTATACTTTAGATCGAAAGAATTAAACGCATATTACAAGGAAATTTCCTTCAAAAAGAATTTTTGGACAAAAATTCTTTTAGGCCTTAATAAATATACAAATAATTTTGGTACAGAATGGGGCCGGGCATTGGGGTTGATAGTAATATTTGCAATCCCTCTCTATCTATTATACTTTTGTTCAACTGGTTTTGCTTCAGATAATAGCCTTTACAAACATTGGGGGGAAATATTTTTATTTATTAATCCAATACATCATATTGAACTTTTTGGTGATGAAACCGGAAATACATTTTGGTCATATTTGATTGATATAGTTCATAGAATTTTAAATACATATTTATATTATCAATTAATAGCTGCTTTTAGAAAATATGGGAAAAACTAGGTTCAACTTACACAAATCCTTACATAAAAATTATAAGTGATGATGTATAATGCTAAATATTAACATAATATAAAGAAAGAAATAAGTCCTTCCGGGGTCGCATAAGAGTGTCAGCAGCAGAAAGCCGTTTGGGGGAAAAAGCAAACGGTTACTTATGCTGCGAGAAACTATGCAAAACTCATCTTTGTATCTTTTTTTTGTTAAAATCCTATTCAAAATCCTCAAATATGCCAGTAAACTGTGGTTTTTCATCAGATTTTGCTCAATATGAACTAAACGTATGATTAGTGTTTCACAAGTTTTACTGCCTGCAGAACACTTCATTTTCAAAATGGAACGAAGTTAAAGTGGGCTAAAATACCTTTATTCTCCGCGTAATACACATAAAATATCTCGATTATTCTCCGCACAATGCTCTGTCACCCTTGCAGGTAAACATTATAATAAACACAGTGGAATTCAGCGAAGCAATTTATTCGGGTTAGATGAAATAAATCAAAAAAATATCGTATTTTTAACATGATATAAAAAAGTTGATTAAAGGGTTCAGTAATTTCCTTTAATCGAATTGAAAGAATGAATTTTTAGAACCTGCCTAAAATTTATTAAACCATGAAACAAAAACTACTTATAACGCTTTTTCTTTTTCCATTCATTATCTATTCTCAGAATGAAGGAAGTATCTGGTATTTTGGCGAATATGCAGGATTGGACTTTACAGCAGGCTCGCCGGTAGCGCTTACAAATTCTGGCATGAACAAAGACGAAGGATGTGCATCTATTTGTGATTCAGCAGGAAGCCTGCTTTTCTATACCAGCGGAATAGAAGTATGGAATAAAAACCACCAGGTTATGAATAATGGTAGTGGCCTGGCCGGTCACAACTCTTCTACACAATCAGCTCTCATTGTTCCGAAACCTGGAAGTAATGATTTGTATTATATCTTTACAACAGATGCTTTCTTTTATTCTAATGGTTTGAAATATTCGGTGGTTGATATGAGCCTGAGCAGTGGTTTAGGAACCGTAACTCAGAAAAATGTATCGATAACAACACCTGTTACCGAAAAACTAACTGCTGTAAAACATGCCAACGGAACTGATTACTGGGTGATTGCTCATTACAACAATAACAGTTTTGCTGCTTATCCTGTTACATCTTCCGGAATTGGGACCCCGGTTGTCACACCAATTGGTGTGCAACACGTGGGAGGAGGAACAAACGGAACACTAAATGCTATTGGCTATATGAAAACATCACCATCAGGGTCAAAAATTGCCTGCACAATAATGTATGCCGGAATCATAGAGCTCTTTGATTTTAACATTACTACAGGTGTTGTTTCTAACCCTGTTACCTTTAACAACCCCACCTACTACAATCCGTATGGGATAGAATTTTCTCCTAATGAACAGGTTTTGTATTTTACAGCCGATACTGTTCTATACCAGGTTGATTTGAGTTCAGGATCAGCATCTACTATTATAAATTCGGTTCAAAAGGTCGGAGCATCCACTCTTTTAATGAGTTTCCTGGGAGCATTACAATTAGGTCCTGATCAGAGAATATACTGTGTGGATTTCTTCCATGATTATGTCAGTGTGATCAACAACCCCAATGCATTAGGAGCAGAGTGCATGTTTGTTCACGATGGAGTATATCTTAATAACCAGCATTGCTATGCCGGCCTGCCAAATTTTGTGACAAGTTTCTTTGATCAGTCACAACAATCTTTAAAAGAAATATCGCCTATCAAATTTATAGTTAACTGTTTTCCAAATCCGGCAGCTGATTATCTTAACTTCGAGATTAGGTCAAAATGCCAAGGCACATGTCAATTAAAAGTTTTATCATACTTTGGAAACATAGTTTTTGAAAAAAAGCTAAAAAAAACTGGCACGGGCAAAACCATGATCCGATGGAAAATTCCGACCGGTATTTCTAACGGTATTTATATATATAATTTCCGTTGCGGAGAGACAATTCATTCGGAGAAACTGGTAATTAACCGGTAGTAATGAACTCTTTAACGAGCTTATCACTATTTTTTCAGCATCTTGCTGTTTTACGCTTTTTGCCAAGGCTGCCCCTGTCAATGACCTTTTTAATATAATCCGTTGCCAGAGGCACTTTACAAGCCGTACTCCCCATATTGACATTAACTTTTCCAATCTTTTTTGCAACTTCTGATGCCTTTTTATTTAATTCTTCAATATAACTTCCAATAGCAATAACAAATCCATTCATTGTAAAACGCACTCTGTTTTGAGCATTATGAATTTCTTTTTCTACAATATCAAGTAATTTCCTGTAAGTTTCTATATCTAAATCATGGTCTTGATTTACTCCAGCATAATAAGCTAATGTTGCCCAACCGGCAGCGGCTATTCTCTCCTTATCGGAGATTATCCATTTTTGACCTAATTCAAATCCATACTTGCTTTCAGCCGTAATCCAAGGCACTGTATATTCACTTAACATATACCAATAGGCTTTATCCGCCCAATCTTCAAGTTGTTCCACAGTTATTTGATTTTCATCTGCCATTAATCCGGCCAGATACATTGCATCAGAATTTCCAGTAGCATATAGTTCCAAAGACAATTCATGATTCTTCTTTGTCTTTTTCAATATTTTCTTTAACTCATTAACCTGAACTCCAAAAAATGGTTCTTTCGCACCATGTTTGATGAATGTACTCTTGGTTTTTTCATTTCCACATTTCTCCAGTTCTTTAAGAATATCTTTTGTTGTCATAATTTTTTTGTTTTATGCTCAATAAGAGCCATGCGTTATTAAGTTATTCGAGCCTATTCCCCTGAAACATGCATATTATTATGTTTTCTTTGGCAATATAGCAAATAGTATTATTAAATGGAACATAAAAAACGATCCGAATATTTTAGCAAAAGGCAAATTGATATTTCACATTTCTGGATTTTTCTATTATTTCTAATTCTTAACACAACGAACAGAGAACCCAAAGTCCTTATCGTAACCGTACCTCATTACATAGCCATCGTAGTCTTTCATGTAGCGGAACCAGGCATAGTTTGCACTGCTCTCTGTAGAACTCCACCAACTGCCGGAGTGGCTAATGTCGTCGAAAATACCATTACCAATACGGTAACCTCCGGGAAGGCCTGTAAAACCGGTTTCATTGGTCGCATCTATATTTGGACTGTCCCAAAGGGCTTTGCATATATCCTTTAATTTGCCTCCGGCAAAACTTTCACCCCCCAAATATGTTGTCAGAATTGTCCACTCGGCATCGGTAGGTACATGCCAGCCTGTAGGACATAAATTTAATGAGTCTGCAACGGCATACCAATTGTAAAGTTTACCATAAATTATGCTATTGCCCTGAGTATTGTCATAATCACAATAAGCCCCTGTTGTTAGATTTCCCCATTGCGTATTATCGGTTACATTGGGTATCGAATCACCATTTCGGTATTTGGTGGTTTTCAGGTTTTCTGCCATCCACATCTGGGTGCCAATTTGTACCACCGAGTAATGGTTGCTGATTGTATCGGTACATTCTACAAAATTAAAAGTAATAGTTTGTGTTTGAGTAGGCACGAGCATGAAAATAGTACGGTAAACACCTGATATTCCAGTCAGTTTCAATATATCGCCAGTTGTATAAGCCATATCTATTACTGATTTATCGCTTATCAAACTCACCATCTTTACTGTATTTGATACATTTCTGTTATTTTCTATGCCGGAGGTTGTTTCAATATGCTTTATTTCAGCAATTCCTTTCGAAAAATTACTGCTCACTATATTTGCTGAATAAGAATACCCTGACGATTCAACTTTCAATATAAAAATTCCGCTCCCAATTCCGCTCAGGCTGTATGTATGGTGCCCTTTTGTCAATAATTCCTGCAGATGCAAAATTCTTTTTCCACTTAAGTCATAAAGTTCAAAAGTTGTTATTCCCTGAACTGTGGCTTCAAAATCCACTGAGCAAGTGCTTGTCATTGGGTTCGGATAAATATGCATAGTATTATCCCCATCTTTGTTCAAATCGTTTATTCCTGCCGATGGGGATATGATGTGCAATATATCGGCTCCGCCAAGGATTGTATCGGTACACTGTGTCTGGTTTTCTACTATCACCGAGTCAACTGTAGTGCTTGCTCCTGTTCCTGCAAAACTGATTTGATAATCCTGTGCTTGAATTCCTGCTATCGCATAAATCAGCAAAATTAATACTGTAATTTTTTTCATATAAAGGTTAATACAAATTTATTTATTGCAGTTATGTTTTTATCATTGAAAGCTAAAAATAAACACAATAAATCTACAAAAAAATTCAATACAAAGAAATAAATAAAAACTTGAATATTAATTCACACCCACACCCTAACATCACCAACAGATAAACTTCGATTTCTTTATTCATCTAATTAAATAGTTGCAACTGTTTTGGATCCTGCCCATTTGTTTCTATTTGCAACAATTTTCTTTTCGCATTAAGTCCTCCGGCATAGCCTACTAACTTTCCATCACTCCCAATGACACGGTGACAAGGAACAAAAACAGCTATGGCATTCGCACCATTTGCAGCGGCGACGGCTCTAATGGCTTTTTCATTGTTGATATTATGAGAAATTCCAAGATAACTCTCCGTTTTTCCAAAAGGAATCTTCAATAATTCGTTCCAAACGCTTTGCTGAAAAGATGTTCCAACCATATGTAGCGGTATATCGAAGACATTTCTTTCACCATTTAAGTACTCATTAAGCTGGTGTTTGGCGAATTTAATGGTAGTCGTTTCTTCTTCTTCGTAATAAGCGTCCAATCCCTTTTGTATTCTTCTGTCAATTACTGGCCTCATTCTTCTATATCGCCAGTCACAAAGGCAGAGT